>OKKB01000031.1_pt1 | contig 103417 bp, 54 predicted proteins | sample 1613931 | NCBI WGS metagenome assembly OKKB01 (sample SAMN04436893, study PRJEB24849) | human gut metagenome | biome: human gut; feature: NICU; material: stool | host: Homo sapiens | place: USA: Saint Louis, MO | collected 2012-02-08
GAGGCTATTTGCCGTTGCAACTACATGCAGTACCAACGTCACCATCGTAACAATTATTTATATACAAATACACAGATGACATCTATTCTGGAACATTATTAAACAAATAACTAACACTTTCACCATTGTGCAACCTTCTGATAGCTTCAGCCAAAGTGGAGCTTATATCCAACATTTCAATTTTATCGCATTGCTTTAACTTATCTTGCACTGGCAACGAGTTTGTACAAATGACTTTTTCTAGTTTTGAATTGTTCAAACGCTCAATGGCATTACCAGAGAATATTCCATGTGTGATCATACAAACAACTTTTCTGGCCTTGCTTTCCAATAACACATCTGCTGCTTTGCACAAGGTACCACAAGTATCGGCCATGTCATCAATCAAAAGACAAATCTTGTCTGTAACATCACCAACTAAAACCATCTTCGAGACTTCATTAGCTTTCTGTCTCTCTTTATGAATAAGGGCAAATTGGATGTCCAACTTATCAGCTAAAGAGGCAACCCTTTTTGCACCTCCAGCATCAGGAGACACCATTATTATATCGGATTGTTTATAATTCTCTTTAATGTATCTTAACACAGAGGGTTCTGCATAAAGGTTATCTACAGGAACTCTAAAGAATCCCTGAATTTGTGATGCATGTAAATCCATGGTTATTACATGGTCACATCCAGCTGTCTGTATTAAGTTTGCAACAAGCTTGGCAGTTATTGGGGCTCTACTTTTGTCCTTCTTATCTTGTCTAGCATAAGGGAAACTTGGAATAACGGCTGTGATTCTTCTCGCACTAGCAACCCGACAAGCATTTATAATCATGAGTAATTCCATTAAAAAGTCATTAATTTGTTCTTCTCCACATCCTGTTTGTATAATGTAAACATCCTCATCACGGACAGATTCTCCTACTGCCACCGCAGTTTCTTGATTGGTATACTGGAAAGCTCCAATTTTGGCAATAGATAAACTCAATCTTTGAGCTATTGACTCACAAAGCTCTGGATGTGAGTTACCAGCGATTAGTTTAATTGAATTTTGTGTGCGTTCATGCATTGGTGTTCAGCGATGATCAACTAATCAAATTGAAGAGAGATGAAGTATGTAATTTTTTTTTTTTGGTGATAGTTCTCCTAACTAATTCCCAGAAACTATAATAGAATTTTTTTTTCTCTCACTAATTGTTGTTGTTGTGTGGGAACACATGGGGTAAGACATTTTCTTTAAACTAGAACGACTTTTTTTGCACCAACACACCACCAATACTAACCAACAATCTAAGGTTCAAATAATTTATCATCTTTACCGTCTACCAATTGCAAGTAGTAATAATAGAAAGCGATAATATGGAAATGTCCTTCAAAGTCCAACTTTTCATCAATTGAATGTATATTGCTATTTTTTGTAGCAATGCTTGGTTGGTAACGATATATGTTTCTTGTCAAGTCCCAATATGACTTTGTATCTGTGTTACCGGTAGAAAGAAATGGAGCAACAATAAAAGTATCATTTGAGTCTGGGAAAATTAAATCTTCGTACAAGTATCTCAATGACCCACCAAATATATTCCAACTTTCCCCATTTATAGGAGAGACAGGAGCAGGTTCCAAACTTTCTATCAAGGAATAGTTGAAATACCCATGTTCTGTTGGTTCAATAATTTCTTGATTATCAATTATCAAGCCCAAATTAAACTTATCTGCAATTGTCAAAATATCTGCTTTCAATTTTGACACAACAGTGTTCACATTTTCTTCCACGGCAATTCTTGAATTTACAACAACAGAAACGTGTTCTGGCAATGCATTGGACTTGACGCCACCTTCAATTATATCAACAGCTTGAGAAGTAGTGATTAAGTACTTGGTTTCTGCGTCTTTGCTCAAATACTCGACAACTCGCTGATTAGCGTTTTGATCAATTTGAGCTTTCAAAATGTCTCGTTTAATTGATTTATTCAAAATTTTCGAATGTTCTGCGAGACAATACAATTGGCCTAAAACTGGATTATTGTTTGTCAATATTGGACTAAATTCTTTATCCTCGATCTTGGTGATCAATTGTGACATTATTCCAATCGAAGTGTGTCTTGGTGGCACTGACAGGTGGCCACCAGGTGTAAATAGATCAATAACTGAATTTAAATGGCCCTTTTCACCAGTGGCAGGCAATACAAGCTTTACACCTTCAATCTCTTGATATCCTTCGTCACCTTCGTCGATAATTTGTAAAATTGAATCGGGACCATATTTGTTTACCAAGTAGTCGGATATTTCCTCTGCACCTTTACCAGCAGCTTCTTCATCGTATCCGAAAGCTAAAATAATGGTTCTTTGAGGCTTGAACTTGTCCTCTTCTAATAAAAGTTCAATAGTACCCATCAAAGCAATCAATAAATTCTTGCAATCACTCACGCCTCTACCATAAAGATACTTGCCGTCAAATCCTCCTTCAAAAGGCGGGAATGTCCATTGGTCAATAGTCTCATGTGGAACAGGTACCACATCCTGATGGGCAGTCAACATTATTGGCTTTTTTGATGTATCCTTACCTTTCCATGTGTATACTAATCCAAATTTGTTAATTTTCTTCAACTGCAAATGCTTATGGACCAACGGATAGGTTTTCTCTAAATAATCATGAAACTTTTCGAAAGGTTTCCATCTAGGATCCAATTCGTATAATTCCTTCAAAGATTTCACGGATTGAGGATTTTCCATTCCATCAAATATTTCTGTTGGGATTTTTACTGCATTCAACAACTTCTTTCTTACAGAAGTGTGGAAACTCTTATCTGAAAGAATGTAATTAATTGTATCTGGATTGTGAAGAACATCAGATGGGTCTATTTTGGGGACAATTGGACAAAGGGAATTGGGTTCATGGGGCTCTTGCATAAACGTTCTAAAGACATCAATTGGGGTTTTAATAGGTTTGCTTTTATCTGAACCATAAGAGAAAAGTGTACATAATATTAAAATAAAATTAATTCCAATAAACAATGAGTACACTTTCTTCCGCGATGAACTTGCTCCTTTGGAATGTAACGGCAATTCTAGTTTCTCAGCCATGGTGGAAGTATATCGATAGGCAACAGTAAAATGCCAAAAATAATTGATAGTAGCAACCAAGAAAAAAAAAGAGTGAGTCTAATAAAATTAAAATCTGGGAATAAAAGTGGTGGAGATTTAGAGATAACGGAGCAGCCGAGTGCATCTAAAATCTGAACACAAGTAAAATTTAATACCCTTTCATAACCAACATTTTATTCACACAAATCTCATACAACCAAATAATATTCATTTTAAATTACTCTAAGATACTTAACTTCTACTCTCTAAATAAATAATTATAGTATTTAATCTTACAAATTAGATTTCAAGACTTGAACACTATCGAAGAAAGTCAATTGATCAAGCAAAGCTTTTTCTTTAGCGTACTTGACAATTGGGTTATTGATGTCACCTCTAACAGCAAAACCATGTGTAACACCACTAAATAAATCAACTTGATATCTGACACCATTTAATTTAGCCAATTCGTCCTCAGTTTGGTGTCTCAATTCAGGTGGGAAAATTGAATCAGTTTCAGCAGCAGAAATAATGAGTGGACGTTTAATTTCTTTAACTTCTTCAATAGAGACAAACGATGGATGTGCAACTGCTCCAGCATCCAAAAATCCGGAAGAGGATAAATTCTGGATAACGTATTTTGCACCGTAACAATAACCAATACTGCCCAAGAATGTTGGCTTTAACTCTTCCTTGACTTTTTTCAAGAAGCCATTGACAATTGGTGCGGTGATTTCAGGTGTATGTTTAGGTAACCAAGCTTGTAACTCGTCAAAAGAAACAATTGGATCACCCTTCAAAATGTCAGGAATCAAGACTTTATAGCCTTCCTTAGAAATGGCATCAGCAACTAATAAAACATTGTTGTATTTGTGACCATAAATGTCAGTTAAAATAACTATAACTTTGGAGGATTCTCCGACAGTATAAGTATCTAAGCCAAAAATTTCTTTATGGGTTCCCAATGGGGTACCTTCGTGAAAATTAGTCTGAACACAGCAAGCGCCTGGTGGACTGGAAGCCATTGTTAATTGTAGAAAAGTATATAGGGGATTTTAGAGGAAAAAAAAAGAAGAAAAGTTGAACAATTAATTACTATTTTTCTTTGACATCGGTTTTATATGGTCGTTAGAGTGCGTGATATCAGTACTGTTGTGGCACGTCGGATTTAAAATCAAACCAGAGATTTTTTTCCGTCAATCATGTACTACCAAGAAAATCATATTTTTTAACGAAAGAATGTGCACTAGTGATCTCCGTAAACTAGTTCTCGGTGATAAATTGTGTGGGGGAAAAGTAGAAGGTGGGGGTGTTAATTAATTAAAGAGCTCGACATTTCACTTGAATATCAAAGTTTGCTTGTTACCCCATAAGCTGCCAGAGAGAAATTCTTATTTGAGATAAAGAGTATCATAATTAACTCGTAAATTTAAAAACTAGCAAGTATTATAAGAAACAAGACAGCAAAAACGATTGTTTGAAATCAACAGATTACACCATTCATAATAATGAATCAATCAGTAGTACCTCGATTGACATCAGCAGCAGCCTTAGCCTGTTGAACTAATGCCTTTGGTGCATCTAACGAACTAAACATAAGCTCAATCAACCTAATTTTGCTATTTACACCAAAATATTTGTTGCGGAATAAATCATCAGCTTCACCAACAGTGCTGATTTTAGCAGATTGACTATCCTTAGCATTAAACAACAGCAAAATCTGTGAATGATTCCAAGGTTGAATATTGTTATATTTTGCATTTAATCCATGAATCAATTTTTCAATTGTGTAGCCGGCATTGTTCACAACAAAAATATAAGGATGGACCCCGTTTTTTATCATGGTTGATACTTCTTGCATTGTCAACTGTAAGGAACCGTCACCAACAAATAAAATGACTCTTTTCTTAGGATCAACTTCCTTGGCAGCTACACTAGCACCAAGTGTTGCACCAACAGAGTATCCAATCGAACCCCACAAAATTTGTGATATCCCCACCACGTTGTTTGGAAATCGTGCTTCGAGGATCCCATGAGCAGCCGTTCCACTTTCAGTAATAATGATATCCTCTTCTTTAAACCAGGAGCTAACACGTGTCCAAAACCAAGCTTGAGTCAAGGGGGCAGACAATTCAGTGGGTGCGTTTACCAATTTGACTTTTGGAACAGATTTGGGAACATAATTAGTAAGTACGGATGAAATTTTTTTATTCAATGCCTGCATGAGTTCTTTCATTTTGATTCCAGAATATATTGCCAGTTTGATTTTGGCATGGTCAGAATGGAATTCAATAACATTCTTGGTACCAATAGAGTACGAAAATGAACCAGTGTTAAAATCGGACAATAATGCACCACAGGAAAAGATCAAGTCTGAATTTTCAACACCTTCTTTGACTTCTGGTTTAGATAAAGAGCCAATGTAAACGCCACCATATCTGGAAGCAACTGAAGTGCCAGAACTTAAATTGGATGCCAAGTTTTTAAAGGCAGAGGCATCTGCTAGATCTTCACCACCAATACCACCTTCATCAATCATACCTTTACCCATTGGAGTAACATAAACTGGGAACTGAGTTGTTTCAACCAATTGCTTAACCTCTTTTTTACAATCATGTCTGGAAGCACAGGCGTCTACCAAAACAATTGGGTTACTAGCTTTGCTAACCATACCCAAAATTCTATCAATGACCTCATTTTGCGATTGAATATTGTTGGGCTCCAAAGATAAATCAATAGACTTCTCTAGCATCGCTTGTGGCACCTTCATGTCTACCATATTAGAAGGAAGAGCAATGTAAACAGGACGTTGCATAGTATACGCTGTTCTTAAACAGCGGTCAATTTCATTGCAAGCAGTTGCAAGGTCATCTAAAAAGGCAGTTGTTTCACATATATTTGTAGACATTCTGTGGAAAACGGTAAAGTCACCATTCCCTAAAGTATGGTGCAATAGCATCTGTTTCTTTTGTGCTTCATTTGAAGGGACACCCACAATGTGAACAATACCCACATGCTCAGCATATGAACCTGCTATTCCATTTAAAGCAGAAAGCTCTCTATAACAGTGTTAGTAATAATTGGTCTTTAACTTCATTTAGTTTGTAATGCTAGTACTAAAAAGGTCCTAGGAAAATTTAGCAAGTGAATCTTCTCACTAACAATAGTATAAAACATACCCTACTCCAAAAGTTGTCACCAAGGCTCCAATCTTGCCACTGTTCACTCTTGAATAACCATCAGCCGAGTATGCTGCATTCAACTCATTGCAATTCCCTGCCCAAATAAACGAACCTCCTCCATGTTCATTTTCAGTTTCGTAAATTTTATCCAAAAGTGATAAGTTAAAATCTCCAGGAACACCAAAGACTGTGTGAACATTCAATTGGTACAATCGTTCAAAAATGTATCTACCCAATGATATTTCTCTCATTATATAAGTTATGCTTGTTTGTAACTGCTTGAGTGAAACTGTAAGTTAAACAAAGAAGGATAAAATAGCAAAGAAATCCAGCTAAGCTTTTATAGGTAGTAGACTTCTCCTTTTTTTTTTGGTTGCAACAAAAATACCAAAGGATATATTATTGCTACATATCCCTATTTTTCCAACTATTAATATTTTGCACAAACACACATGAATGTGTCTAGACTTACAAATAACTTTAATCCTTTGAGAAAGTTTTAATTCCATTTTAAATATTAAATTGTTTTCTCCCTTTTGAAAATCACTTCATCATAATTGCTCTAGTCAATGTATAAACTGTTATTAGTAGTCTGTCTCTCAACACCATTCTTATCCCCTTCTTCCTTTTCATCTTCACTTATACTTATCTCCTGAGCAGTTCCAGACTTGTTATATCCAGGTATCCACTTATATGACATACTAACTGATGGCAATAACCCTTTCCCGTAGTTGCAAATAGAAACAACCTCCAACACTATTGTTGCAACCAATAATACTAAAGTTATTATACCAAATGTCAACAATGATTTTCTTCCCATAAAATATTCACCAGGTCTAATTGCCAAATCATAAGCTGAAGTGTATTTCGTGTACAATCTTATTATTTTGAAAAGGACATAAGCAATACCACACAAAAATAAAACAATTGCAAATATGGATCCATAAATGAATTCTCTGGTTGCTGATATATCACTTATGAAAAGCAAAATTATTGTTAATGGAATCACAATTACTGTTAAAATAAACTCAACAGACTTTCTATCTTTTACCATAATAACCAAGAATTGGATTGTGAACCCAGCAAAGAAGAAAAAATCAAACATCAATATAGAACGATGTATTTGGAAATACGTGTAAATTCTTTTAAGTTCCAAACTGGCTCCGATTTTTTTGAAAGTAAACCAGCTTACATATCTTCTCAATCCAAAATACAACAATACAGATTGGAGGACCAAGGTTGCAGCAAGAACACATATAGTTGCAATATTCATAGCGAATGTTGCTGTTTTCCATTTACCAAACAAAACTGCAGATATTTTGTCACTAACTTCATTGTATTGAATACCAGTGTATATCAGCATGCAACAGTAAAACCCCATCAAAAATACTAATAACAATAGGTTACGAGAATAGAGTGCTATCAATGTTATCAACACTTGGAAGACCCCTGCAAATATAAAAAGTGCAAAGTAAATTGAGTTCTCCGTATACTTACCCTTTGCAAACTTATCATGGTGGATATTAATCACGGCAAACATATAGGCTTCAAACAAAACAATAAGAATGGCTGACAATAGTGATATACCAAAAAATGACCTGGCAAAAAATTTGAATTGTCTTTCGTCATCTTTTTTACTTGAGTTTTTGGGTACGTTTTGAGATTCAGTATTGAAAATGCCAGCATTGTCCAAACTAGAAAAAACAGCACTAGCATTGCTGCTACAGTTATCTAGTGTTGGTTGGTCAACGTTAGCAGTTGCATTTGGTCTATTCAATTGGGAATTCTGTGAATCAATTAACGAATTGCTGTCGTTTTCACGGTAGTACTGCGACGGGGAATTATTATTAGAATTATAATATGACATGGGGGATGTAGTCAATGTTTAGGTGTAATTGGTCTGTACTGTAGTTTTATATGATTTTGGGTTTCAGTAAAGCTAATTTAAATTACTGTAGACGAAAAAAAAAAAATATGGAAAGTATATCATAAATATTTGTGTGTCGACCACGGGCATCCCCTTTTTTTGTTACTATTAATAATAATCGTGTGACGAAAATGCCAACCCAGCCCTGCGTGTTGTCAGTTATTTCGTCTCTGGGGTACTTGGACCAGAACGAGACGAAAAAAAAATAATTTATCCAACAAACTACTTCCTGCATATGAAATTTACAATAGAAAATATAATCAATTAGTTTGGCAACGGTTTATGAAGATCAGGCTCTTTCCCTACACATACCTACTTAAAAGGATAAAGTGTAAGATTGAAGTAAAATATGTTAAAATGGGGATCAAAAACTCTAATCGAAAACACCTTGTAGACATATCCTAGTGATATTTTATAAACCTATATAGTCTTCTGGTTTTTCTTCAAGTACACCTTCTGTTTGCTCTTCCAAATCAACCCAGTAAACATTATGAAAATAATCTGGATTTTCAAGAGTTTTCTGCTTAAAATTTCCCACTTGATTTTCCAACACTAATACAGCTATTGCATCGTATCCACCAGCACCTGGAACCACACCACCAACACAACCAGGAATCTCTTGACAACGGTCCAACAACTGGGTTTGGACATCAGGTTCAATTGGAACCTCTGATTTTTGTGTTAATGCTTGTAACCCTTTTCTGATGTTCTTAATCGCAACAGTCAAAGGCTCAATAGAATGATCTAACTCTTTAATATAAGTCTCTGGGTCTGAGTCGTATTTTTCACGCATTTCCCTCAATTCCTTCATAAACTGTAAATTGGCACTATTAAGCTGGTCATACACAACAGAGCTTTCTTCTGGCTTTTCCTTTTTCCATTGGAGTACTCGTGATACCAATTTGGGTGTTTCTGAGCCACCCTTGACGTCACCCATTAATAACTTGATTCCGTATGGTAATGTACATCTTTCATGTTTGAATTCCCAGTTACTTTCAATCAATTTTTTCAACTCTGTGGGGAACTTCTCAGGATCACTTTCTAGAACCTGAAACACGTCATTTATCAAAGCTGGCTGAAATCTTCTATATACAATCAGACCATAAATTGCAGTTGCAACATCAAATCCAGATCCTATCTTTTTTTGGGCATAACAATGTGCAATCTGTGCAACATTATGCAAAATATCTTTATTCGTACTGATAACACTAGGAATGAAATGGGACAATAAACTTGTGGCCACAACAGACACTAATCCTGCCGATGAACCTAATCCGGTCTTTTCCACTTCGGTAATGGCACGAGAATGGTAAAGAAATGTTTTCTCTCCATTAGAGGATGTCTTGGTTTCAGTATCTTCTTGTGAATGATATCCAGGGTCCGAGTAAATGATGATTTCAAGATCAAATGGTTCGGTCGGTTGAATATAAGCTAAAACGATGAATATAGTTGCCTCTAAAAATGGATTTATGCGTGACTGAACTTCTTTGGGTTTTTCTGTATTTGATGATATGTGATATTCCCATTCTCCGTTTGCAAATTGGGGTGAAGAAATTTTGATTCTAGATTCTTTCAAACTGGTTCCTTTTGGTGTTATAACTGCATGCATTCGTGATGACAATGCTGTCACATAAGCATCATAAATTGGCTCAAGAACCAAATATCCACCAGCAAGAAATGCTTTTCCAGGTGCACTAAATGCTTTTGACATTGCCAATTGATGATCGGAGAAAAAGAAATGTTCAGATCTGAATGAATATTCTGAAGTTGGAATCTACTGTTCTGTCTTTTTTTTCCACTTGCCTCGTTTTTTTTTTCACGCCAAGTTTCCTATTTATTATTCATTCTTTTTTTATCCATTTTTCTACATTTTTCCTTTGATTTTGTTATTATCAACAAGCCTAGTTAATAAACAAGTTACACATATAGCTATGGCGGAAACTGAATTAAAGAATTTACAAGAATGCAAGACCATTGGTATAATTGGTCTTGGGGATATGGGTTACTTGTACGCCAAACGCTTTAGCGATGCTGGGTGGAAAGTTGTTGGGTGTGATAGGGAAGACTTGTATGAAACCACTAAAGCAAAGTTTGCCGATGAAAAGTTTGAAATATTGAGAAATGGGCATTTTGTATCGAGAATTTCAGATTACATTATTTACAGTGTTGAAGCAGAAAATATTGAAAAAATTGTGTCAATCTATGGTCCCTCAACCAAATTTGGGGCAATAGTGGGTGGACAAACATCATGTAAGGCACCAGAGATAGCAGCATTTGAAAAACATTTGCCTGAAGATAATGAAATTATTTCCCTTCATTCACTACATGGACCCAAAGTGAACACTACGGGACAACCCTTAGTGTTGATAAAGCATCGTGCCACTGACAAATCGTTTGAATTTGTGGAAGCTTTAGTTTCGTGTTTGAACTCGAAACAAGTGTACTTGACGGCTAAAGAACATGATAGAATAACAGCAGATACCCAAGCAGTGACACATGCTGCGTTTTTATCCATGGGAGTCGCGTGGAAACTGGTGAATCAATATCCATGGGAGACACCGAGATGGATAGGGGGTATTGAGAACGCAAAGATAAATATCTCATTAAGAATATTTTCAAATAAATGGCACGTCTACGCTGGCTTAGCAATAACTAACCCTTCAGCACATGATCAGGTGTTACAGTATTCCAAGTCAACCACAGAACTATTTACCTTAATGATACAAGGAAAAAAGAAAGAGTTAACAGAGAGATTAACAAAAGCAAAACAATTTGTCTTCAAATATATTACCAACCATCATGATTTGTTATTGGATGACAATATCTTGCAAAAGTTTTCTTTGAGCAAAACTCCACCAGAGGGGAAACAACCAAATTCCCATTTATCGTTATTGGCTATTGTTGATAGTTGGTACAATTTAGGAATTGTCCCGTACGACCATATAATTTGCTCGACACCATTATTTAGAATTTTTTTGGGGGTCACTGAGTATGTGTTTTGCACTCCTGGGTATTTGGAAGAAAGTATAGATGTGGCTGTTAATGATACTTCGTTCAGACAGGACGATTTAAATTTCACTATTGCAGCACAAACTTGGTCCAATATCATCAGCTTTGGAAATTTCGAATTGTACAAACGTGAATTTGAAGATACCCAGAATTTTTTCCAGCCTATGTTCCAAGAGGCAAATGCTATCGGTAATGAAATGATCAAAACCATATTAGAAAGAGTGAAAGAAAGAGAATGCTGAAAAAGCTATGCATATATATATAGTAATACATACACCCATATGCATTATTCTAACTTCTGATGACATTTTTTTATTTTTATTACATTTCGATTCTTATTCTATACAGTTACGAAAATACTATCCGCTATCACAACTGCTCATCCTTAATTACATCCATTAACCAGTCTAACCCTTCTGTTAACCCTTCACCTTTAATGGCACTCGATGCAACAATACTCCAACTTCTGTCTTTCAAATCAGTTAGACTTAAAGCTTGGCTCACTTCGGCAGCAGTCATAGCTCCAGGTTGATCTTGTTTGTTTGCAAACACTAATAATGCACTATCTTGTAACTCTTCTTCTTTCAACATTTGATGTAATTCCTTGCAGGCAGTGTCGATACGATCTTTATCTGTTGAATCGACAACAAAGATAACTGCTGATGTATTGCTGTAGTAACATCTCCAGTAAGGTCTAATGGAAGTTTGTCCACCCAAATCCCATATGTTTAACGTAATGTTCTTGTATTTTAATGTCTCCACATTGAATCCAATTGTAGGTTTAGTAGTGACCACTTCTCCCATTTGCAAACGATACAATATTGTTGTTTTACCAGCACCATCTAGACCCAATATAAGAATCCTTATCTCCTTATTAGTTCCCCAGAGCTTTGAAAAAATATTACCAAAACTAAAAGCTTGACCCATTGTAATTATTTGCTGAATAAAATGTTGTTTATATAATACTGTTTATGGATGTCGTTGTTCCTGTTAGTGATTTTTTTTTTCCTATGATGTAAATACCCAAATAATACTTTTAAAAAACAATAATCAATACCAATATTTGTTCAGAAAATCTATTCTCTTATGTAAGTATATCTATACTGTTTTAAATTTAAATTTTGGGTGATAAAACAGGTGTTTGATATAATTGTCAGAGTAGAAGAAATGAATGATTTGTTCATAAAAGTTTTTATTTTTGTTTTTACTGTTGTTTTTTTTTTTTCGATTTGTCGCCGCCTATTTTTTCCTCTGTCATACAAAGATTCGGCTGCCACGAATTATTAAGCAATCGCATAAAAAAGAAATATCTGACGTCTGGGGAACCTTGAAGAAAAAAAAAATACGTATCCAAACCCTCCTTTTTCACCAGTACAAAATACTTTCGAAGTCAATAAATATATTCTACTTTATATACATAACTAAAAGCTAAACTGTGCTTATGGGTTTTGAGCAACAAAGTCAACACCTTTCTTGATGTTCTTGATCAAAGTGTCTTTAGCTTCTTTGACTTGAGCTTCTTCGTAGTCAGAAATTTCACCGATTGGGTGGACAGTCTTGACACCATCAACGCCTAAGGTGACTTTAGTGGAGAAGAAGTCAACACCTTCGTCTTTGAACAATGGGGAGTCAACAAAAGTACATTCAATGACATCTTTTTCACCAGCTAAACCGTCCAAAACGGCACCAGCGAATCTAGCACCAGCTTGAGCCATGGACAAAGTAGCAGAACCAGCACCATCTTTAGCTTGGACAACTTCATCACCACCAAATTGAATTCTGTGGACTAAAGCATCTCTGGTTTCACCAGACAAGTCTTTGTGTTTGGTTTGAGACAACAATGGAACAATGGTAACACCAGAGTGACCACCGACAACTGGGACGTTTTCGTTAACTGGGTTGGTACCGGCAACTTCAGAAACAAATCTAGCAGCTCTCAAGACATCCAAAGTGGTGACACCGAACAATTTGTTTGGGTTGTAGTTACCTTTTGATTTGAAAACTTCAGCAACAATTGGAACAGTAGAGTTGACTGGGTTAGAAATGATACAAACAGCGGCGTTTGGAGCGTAATCAGCAGCAGCCTTAGCCAAGTCTCTGACAATTGAGGCATTGGTGTTGAATAAATCGTCTCTGGTCATACCTGGTTTTCTTGGAACACCAGCTGGGATGACAATAACATCAGAGCCAGTCAAAGCTTCTTCGATTTGATCTGGGTTGTAACCTTTGACAGTGGAGTTAGTTGGGACGTGGGAAACATCAGCAGCGACACCTGGAGCACCTCTGATATCGTAAAGAGCCAAATCAGTAACTTTGTGATTCAATTTCAATAATAAAGATAATGGTTGACCAATACCACCACCAGCACCCAAAACGGCAACTTTGTAGGCGTTGGAAGCAGAAGAGGAAAATGATCTAGTAGCAACTTTTGAAAACATTTTTTATGAATAGATGCAATTGTCAATTGAATGAATAAAAATCAATTACAAAGAAGAAAAAGAAGAAAAGAAGAAAAGGAAAGGAAAGGGAAAAAAAAATGATGAAGAAGAAAATAAGTCAATTTTTATAAAATTGAAAATTTCGTTGTTGAGCAAACTGAATCACAGTCTCTCGGAACACAGGGGGAAGAAAGAGAGAGAAAGGGAGTGTGGATATGTGGAAGAAAAAATTTGTTCAAGTCTTTTCTTTCTTTCTCGGTTCAAATTGTTCATACTCCAGATTTCGTTTTCCGCAGTATGTATACACCATTGACCAATCAAATTGCTCACATGAGCCTACATGCGAATGTGTGATTTGCATTTAGTCGCGCAATAACCGCGCAATGCTACCAAATATAGTTGATTTTTAATTAACAACCTCCTGCTTTTTAATTCCGGTTACAACTTCAACCTTTTTAACAATAAAGACATTTTCCGGGGAAAAGAAAATCTCTTTTAAAACTATGTAATATGTGATGTAACATATTCTCATTTTCTTTGTTGTATCTTTGCTCTGATCAAGAATGATAATGTTAACATTGTAGTCAAAGAATTCTGCATGTCAATCTCAAGCCCCAAAACTGGCAATTGGAAGGTAAATTCCACATTCTTGCCTTGCTGGATCTTGTTTAGCTTGTGTTATTCTAAAAGTGTTAAATTGGCCATTTAGCGATGTGTTCATCTTAAGTTCAGTATATATTCATTCGGAGTAGTGGAGTCTAGTAATGCGACAGAGCTAGTGTAAACAGAAAAAAAAGAATAAACAAATGCCCAATATCATCTGTCAAGACTACTTGTTAAACAATCAGAACAACTATGCCTGAACTACAACAGCCAGATAAACATTCTATGGATATCCCCCATGTGGCAGCTATTGATCTTCCACTAAATGTGCACAATGTAACTAGAGCGGTTGATATGTTAGGTGGAGAGGAGTTGATACGGGCATCAATCAGAGAATCACATCCATTGGAGTTGAGGTTAAGAAAAGATCCATTCCATCACCCAATACAAGCCCTGAGTAATAATTCAGAAAGAATATTGATGAAAATCAAAATCCCCAAAAAAAGCTTACCAAAAAATAACGAATCATATTCCATTCAACAATTACTTGAACTTAATAACCAAGATAAACTGACACCCAGAGAACGGATTCAACCCGTGGCAATCATAGACAAAACATATCTGTTTAAAGCAATGGCAGACTTCCAAGTTTCTACAAGGAATAACTCATTTGTGCAAAAGTTTAACAAAGCGATGATTAACCATACTGGAATAAATGAAATTAAAGAGTACATTGATGAGCATAAAGGCTGGCAGGGGTATGTTAATTTATCTGAAAACTATTTCCAAAATAACGATCACCAATTGATTCCACCACCAATACTATCCTCAATCAGATTTCCGTTTGATTACAAATATCAACAGAATCCTGGTACGTCAACAGTCAGAGATATACATGGTGAGGTAAAAGTGATTTCAAACCAGAATCGTCAAAAATTGTATACACTTTTGATAGATTATAATACCCCGACTCCGCAAGAACCGGTAGAGGAAATTAGAAAGAACTGGGAAAAGTTGTCTAACGCCAATTTATCTGTCAATAGTTCAGAGCTTTTACTAGTGCAATGTATCAGAAAATTACAAGCATTATTTGAAATCAAACCAATCTGGAATAGAAAGCAACTATATAGCATACTTCCAGAAGATATGAAGAAATTTTTAAAGCATGCTTTGCCATATGTTGCCTATACTTATAAAAGTGGTCCATGGAGATTCTGTAACATTAAATATGGACTCGATGTTGTACATGACCCATCTTATTGGAGTTCTCAAACTGAGTATTTTAGAGTGCTTGGGTTTAAAAAGGGGACAACTACCGATGATTCCAAGATGATAGTTCCTCCTTCTTTGCAGGGATCTTTAGAAGTGGTTGAAATACCCGAAAATTTATTGTTTAATGGAGTTTCGTTACCCTCAGTGGCTACTTTCCAAATAGGAGATATCATGGATGCAGACATAATTAGTATAATTCAAGACCACCAGAGTAGTATGGGTGAGGACTTTTTAAGAAATGTATGTGATCCTCAAGACGGTTGGATCAATCGACAAACAATGGAGGTAATCAGACGTATAATGAGGTACAAATTGAAACAATTAGTAAATGAAGAAAGCATTGATCAAAGTAAAATACACAAGATTATCAATACCAATTATATCGAGGATAAGGAAGATGAAGAAGAGGCTAATGATATGCACGAGGACAGAAACGGTCCCGATGAGTTAGATGAAGACGACGAGGAAGAAGAAGAAGAAGAAACTGCTCTATATTAGCATTGTCGGGAAAGTAGAACTTGTCATAGGTCCAATTTAGGTGGGCTAAATGTACTGAAGCTAGGATACTAGTTTTCAGGAACTGGTTTTTAATAAACAGCAAAATTCGTACAGTTTCTTTTGGAAGTCATTTGTAATATAACATTTTTATATATCTACATGTTATCTATAAAACACCTTTCTGGTACTTTAGTAAACTCTTCCATTCAATCAAGCTGACAAAATCTCAGGTCTATACGGAAAGTTGTTTGTAACAAAAAACTGAGACGAAGTAGTTTCGCGTAGTTACAGACACGTATAATGTTTGTATACACGGAATATTCGTGAGAATTAGTCCTAGTACACGATAGGTGATAATTTGTAATAAGCAAAAAACAGAGTGAATGAAGTTTACGCCCACTAAAAGTGTCTATTGAAACTCGGTCTCTATATAATAAATATCCTAAATATCTTTCTTTTCTCTTCTTTTTATACTAATTCCTGGCTCTCGATGAGTGCAAATTTTTCACCAATGTTGACCTAATACGCACGACTTATATCAAGGTGTTATTTCCCTGACACAAACGTCGCATAAACCAACACTCCCCTGATTCGAAATGGCGTTGTTTAGCAATTACGAATTACTCAATTAGCATTTGTAGCGTCTTGGTTCAGGTTATTATCATTCTCAACATCGAGTCCTTTGAATATACCATCAATAAATGTCTTGAACTTTGTAGGATGTAGATATTTCACAACACAATTTTAATTTTCTGCAAATGTAGAATGGTAGTATTTTCCGATTGTGAGCTTAAACGAATTTTCCACAGAATGCATTAAATTTCGTGTTCATATCAGCACTTCCAGACCACCTTTTGGTATAAATTTTTTAATTGAATTAAGTAATTTTTCATTTCGAACCTCAGTGAAATTGTCTTCAGCATTTGCGACAGTTCTATTTTGTTGGTATCTCGCATCTATCATTTGGAACTCAAAGCACGTTTTACCATACGAATTGTGTAGTTTAAAATCCTTGGTTTGCTTATTTAGGAGTATCTCTTAATTCAAAGTATCACCCAGTTTTGCTTACGTGGACATTTTATCTCACATATTCTGTCATGAGACCTAAATTGATTTTAACGCGAAATAAACTCTCTCTTGTTCAACAAATCTGATAACGATTCCATCTGAAATTCTGTCCATTAAGATATCATCCACATATAAACCTAAAATAAATCATTGAGCCATCATTGTACTATAATACGAAAAACATACCATCATCACGCAATGTTGGACCAAAACTAATGTTCTCCAATACAGTTCTAATGATACCATTTTTTGGCCTGTCTAACATGTACCATACAAGGAGTAAATGAAGACGTCGTTAATGGCCTTTCTTGAATGGCACAATCTTGAATGAAGATATAAATTTGATTGTTTATGGGTTTTCAACATATTATAAAAAATAAGCTGTTCCTGTTTTTGTATTTCCATAGTAAGTTTTAATTCCAATGATAACCAGTAGTCTTATATCGACCAAACTAGTTCTTCGGGTTATTTTCCCTCGTTCTCGTGATTCGAATTTGGCGCATCACTCCAACATCCTTGAACGGTGATTTCAGTTTCTGACATCTCCCCATTTTGGAGATTCACATTGTCATATGAATTTTTTATTATTTCAATGATGTCGTAGTCATTTTTCTCACCTGCAATATTTACCAGCATCAAAGTGTTCGAAGTTATCCAAATGTTCTTCGGAAGCATTTCTTCAACATTGCTTTGAATGTCTGTTTCATCTTGGGAAGTTAGAGTGACAATTTTCTATCGATGAAGAAGTTTGTTTCGCAAATTTGCTGTCCCCTCCCAAAGTTTTGGCCACCTATCAACTATTGTCAGCAGGGATGTTGTGTGTGTTATTATTGCTATCTAACATCTTCAGCAACCTTTACTCCCTTCAGAATATCCACTGATCAGGTTGGAGTATTCGTGTGAACAAAATAGTTTGATTAGTGCTATCTGCTATGAGCAACAGATTTTCATCTGATGTCATCTCTTCATCTTTGTTTTGGATAAGCTGTGTGTGTTTCAGCCATCTCCAGTATCTGCCCCCCTGTTGAAATATACACCAGTGGTTGTGGCAGCTTAGCAGCATTGTTTATCTCCCGGTATGTCTGATATTGTGCTAAACAAGACTCTGTTGAATCAGTCTTGCAATATCCCCGGGCTTGCAGAGTTCCCCATGCTTCTGCGAGCTTTTCTTATCATCGTCGACACCGTGTGATAGGTTCTCGTCGGTTTTAGTTCCTTCGAATGTGGAACACCAATTTTTTTGATTGAGGTGATGTATCAACCAGAGCATGCGTTTCCATGTACTTAATAGACCTCCCATGGAGGGTGGTGGTGCCACTTTTGTGGTTGTAATAGGCCCTTTAAACTTCCCTACTACCGAAGTCTCGAAATCAAGTTGAGGAGGTTTAGACACCTCGTTTTCCCCAGGTGTTAGCTCGTGGTGAATTGGATTTTGGGTGGCTTTATATTCGGATACCATACTTTGGAAGCTCCCGGTGTTTCCACTTGATCGGAAGTTACAATATCATTGTATATGGTAGACGCTACTGAATCACAATAAAATAAGAAAGGTCTCTGGACCAGTCCCCCGTTGATAAGAATGAAGACGTTCGACTGAATAGAATATGGTACTGGGAAATGACGTCTACCCGTTTATTTTCCCATATTCTTTTAAGCACATTTTTCCCGCTACGTCGTTTACCGTTCCCGAATGGGCTATCTTCATAGCTTCAGTGGTGAGAAAATGTGTGTGTTAGATGGTTGAGACTGTTTTCCTAGATATGCATATTTGGCATAATAACATGTGATACACGGAGAATTCGGGTAAGTTTAACATCACCCCGCATATTTTGCAACGTAAAGATATAGCAAAAATATCAGTTGCAAACTCAATGACAGCACATAACACAGATGGTGGAGATTTATAGGTTGGAAAATTGTATTTGGTTGAATATTGAACAGAAATTGCGACTCTGATCGATTTCCTCTTTGGCAAATATTTCATACCTTGATTTTAGCGACTCAGAGTTAATGACGTCCATTTTCAGTCAAAATTGATTTTTGGCTTGATGCCTGATATGGTGGGTTAGCTTTTCGAGTATACTTATGTGTTGCGTCAATCTGTATGGTCTCTATCGGTAACAGCTGATTTTAGTGGTTGTCAACGTGTCAGATAGCATGTCCCATATTGTACCACCGTCATAAGGATCTTTACTGAACATTGTGAAATATAAGTAAATATCAGCAAAATCTTCTCATACTAACGACAATATTTTGAATTTTATCGCCATGAGATACAGTGTTCGATTCTCAGCATTTAACACATATAGCACCCCTTCTTTGAAGTTTTGCAGACCAACGATGATAAAAATACTCTCAACGAAAATATAAGGTATATGCTAGCATAATTGATACACTTGCAATCTTTGTAACCAAATCGTCTGCACACTTCGTTTCTAACGTTGTCCTGTCATTAGCTGGAAAAAACATCGATAGCTTCTACCTTGACGTTTTGTAGCATTCCTTATTTGTCATGACAGCAACAATAGTACCAATGTTATACACCAAAATGTCTTGTGAGAAAAAACTATTCCAGAAGGATTTAATGTATTTTAAGGTGTATAAGGGAGGAAAATGTTCATTAGTTGGTAAAATATCCTTTCTGTTGTTTCATATTCAATGATTTTCTGAAACAATCAGTACTTAAATTTTCAATAGGGTTTCTTTCTCCAACTTTTCATCCTTTTCTTTCAAATTTTGATTCTCCTTAAATTATCTTTGGGGTTAGGTTTCTCAAAACTGAAATAATCAGTATTCTTCAACATTTGCTTAGCAATCGTTTGACAACTTGGTAATGATGATTCTTGAAAGTAATATATCCACTCATTTGATGATGAGTTGACTGACAAATTCTTGATAAGAGCCAGAGCTTTGGATTTTAATATAACAACCAAGTAAAAACATCTGAAAAACATAATGGCATACTGTTTCAAAAAGACTTTAGCTTCTTAGTTCATTTTTTGACCACGGAAGTTTTGGCTTCCATATTTTAATTTTGGCTAACCATTGATCTTTATGAATAGTGAATTAAAACCTAGTTTTGATGTGTTCATCTAGTTTACCTATGACCATAGCTTAAGCTGAAGCATCAGAGAATACACTCTTGACTTTACCAAAATTCCATAACCGATGACCTTTTAGCAGACTCTATTCATCACTATTTTTGATATTAACAAATATTGGTCAAACTGACCTAGACCAATGCAGAATGGTTATCACTATTGACTTCTAATCTGTTTGTATACACGGAATATTCGTGAGAATTAGTCCTAGTACACGATAGGTGATAATTTGTAATAAGCAAAAAACAGAGTGAATGAAGTTTACGCCCACTAAAAGTGTCTATTGAAACTCGGTCTCTATATAATAAATATCCTAAATATCTTTCTTTTCTCTTCTTTTTATACTAATTCCTGGCTCTCGATGAGTGCAAATTTTTCACCAATGTTGACCTAATACGCACGACTTATATCAAGGTGTTATTTCCCTGACACAAACGTCGCATAAACCAACATATAATTCAATACTAAGAACCAAGAAGAGAGAAAAAAAATAACAGCACACCCGACCTAGATTGAAAAAAAAAAACAACGAAAAGTATAGTTTTCCAGCATATCTTCAATTAACACAACTACCCTTTAACAAGTCTAACTATAAGAATGACTAAAGCTACTGAAACAGGATTAACAATTTTTGCCTTATCAGCTATTTATTTTGCTCTTATCACAGGTGTGATTCCAACTCCAGCTAAAATACACGATGAAATATTGCCATACTTGCCATGGTGGGGATTAGTCACATTTGGGTCTTATGCCTTATCAACGTTAGGTTGGGGAATTGTTACATTCAAAGACAAAGAACATAAATACAAAGAATTGAAAATACAAATTGAAGAAGCAAAAGATTTCTACAAAACAAAAGGTATTGATTTGGATTAAATCTCTGTGTGAATCAAAAGATCATAACAGTAATAAATAAGAATATATATCAATAAATAAATAAATAAATATTTGGACGTCTAGTTTTATGTTGGTCTAATCATATACATATATAAATATCTAGCTTGATGCCAAACTTTTCTTTTGCTTCAACTTCTTTTCAACTTCAGCAAATACTCGAATTGAAACAGGCACAGATCCCCAACTGTCGTCGTCATCATCGTCACCTTTTCCTGGTTTTCCTGCTATCTCTTTTCTGATTTCTTTATCCAGTTTATCGGCCAATGACACTGGGTAATTCTCTCTTTTCAAATGTTTTAATGGAGGATGAAAGTTCTCTGGCCAACGGCCTCCTCGAGACACTAAACGTTCAGCTGCCTGTTTCCGTTTTGCATCCCAGTCTTTCAAATCTTCATCAAATAACTCCCATACACAATTAATACATCCACTCATACAACAATTGTCTGGTTCTGGCGGTCTTGCAGGGACAGTGATCCCAGCAATGACTCGAGACTCTCCACGATCTATACGACTTGATGCCTTTCTATCTTCTCCTTTGATTCTACCCCCAAACACTTTGGCTATTCTTTCTTCAGGAGACAAGTTGTCTAATGTGTAATTCCCAACAAATCTAGTCTTTGTATGAGCTTTTAGTTTAGTCAAGTCCTTTGCAGACATTAAGCTTGCTTCTATTGGATGCTGTGGGTGTGAAGGTGTACGCAATACCAAATCGTAAAATGCATATTTTTTTCGGGTAGCATCGGAAGTTTTCTTAACTGGAGTTGGTCTTGATTTTGTTAATGTAGCTAGTTGCCTTCGAATAATCATTATAAAGAAGATGAAATACAAGCAGAAATTTTAGTTGGAAGAAGTTCTTGTTCACTTAAAGATCTCTTCTCTTTTCATTTGCTTTTTTTCTGTTCCCCATTCTTTCTCAATTTTTTTTTCCCCAATTTGATATCTCACTATCCATGAATTATTTTGGCCCGGCGAATCAGATTTTACCTGAAAGATTTTACTACTGGTGGTTGTGGAGTACATGTTAAGCAATTGAATACCATCTTGGTTTGGTTATAAGTTATAAATGAGACTACTATGTTTAGCTTAGAGTGTTACTGGTGAAGAATGTGAGCTTTGAGAAACTGCCCTTAACAAATTTTTGTATATTGATTTAAGGTACGATTTTCCTGGTATAAATATTTTGGTTCTAAATAGTTAAGTAGTAGTTTTGTATCAAAGGGTTACTACAAAGGATGACAACCAATTGGCATTACCCAGGAGATTAAGGTCAAAATAATATCCTTATGCTTGTGATCAAAACAAAGCAACTCGTCTATATACTTTTTGCATAACCAATACAAATACACTGCTATTTAATTTTGCTTATTAATTATGTTAATGAACGATTTGACTCTCTGTAATTTTATAAAATTGCGTTATCTTTCGGTACTTTGGTTAATGCTTATTTTTATCAATTTTTCACCAATTTTTTTGATGTAAACTTTGAAGAGTATTGGAAAAAAACATTTTGCGACATCTAACTAGACTAATGTAGTTTTAATCTACAAATACTACTGTATTATAAGGTTCTGAATACCGACATAATATCAGACCTAAAAAAGGTTACTCAATGTGAGGCTGATAAAAACTTTGAATCTCAATTATGAATGGCTGGTGTTGAGATGGAAATAACGTTGGAACTGTTTTCTCTCAAAAATATGGAAAAAGAGAGACTCATTAATGTTACAATAAAGCTTAATAAATAAAAATATTGCAACCTCAAAAGACAAACAAAAAGAAAAGTGATATTTTTAAATGACAAGATATGTCATTTTTTTTATTTTGAAGTGTAAGATTACCTCAGTAAATCTATTTGCAATATCTTGAGAATGGTGTGAAGTCAAAATGCAAATTACAATCCACATAAAAGTGAAGAGAAACATAGAACTCATATTGGCATTCCTAATAATACTTCAATGGACAGTTGCGGTTTCAAATTTGTTTCTATTAGTCTTACTAAATTTCTTTGATTAACCACTGAGGTTTGTTTGTAGATGGCTTGTTACAATAAAAGAGATTTTATTCCTACATTCAAAGTTTTCGAGATAACCGGAATTTGCAACCTTTTCTTAATTTCAGTTGTTTATTGTTCGAGTTCATTCTTTTGTATCGTAGTTGCCTACAATTATTGTACGATTCTTTGTATGCTTCAAAATTTACATATATTAGAATTCCGAGTTTTATTAACTTTCTCATTTGTTTTTGGATTGTCTTTGTTTTGATCAACGTTATCGGTGGACTCGAAACAAATGAAATTTATGCTTTAGAGTTACCTTTATAATTAACTAAGTTTTATACGGCATTCTCTTTGTTTTTATTATTGATTGTACTTTATTACTAATTTTGGGTCGTAGTCCGTTTCTGTTATTTTAGCCTTGCTATTATTATTGAAAATAAACTATTTCATCTTAAATTACAAGTGGACAAAACTATTTGTCATTCGGGGCCGTATTTTTTTTTCTTCCCCAAATATGACACAAAACCTTTTACTCGAGGTTTCAGTAATAATAATAAATTGTCTTAGTAAAATATTTCTTTTGTACAAGGTGCAGGTGATCGCAACCAACACCTTAATTTTGCAACCACGTGGGGGCCTTAAGCTCTCAATCAAGGATTCTTCTATGAACAAGAATTTAAAGTCACACTAACAGTTCTTTTTGTTTTGTGTATCAAATTATCTCTCCGCAGTAAATTTCGATCAGATTTTGAATGTATATAGTCCATCAGCCCCGCCTTTTTATCAACCTGAGATAAATTGATGAACTGATATCTATAAATAAATAAACCACTGACATGTCGACTCTACAATCTGTTTTTAATATAGATTGTAGAAGAAATTTATTTACATTTTGCACGATATGAACAAGAACAACCAACGTGGTTGTTTGACAAGAAAAACGCATAAATGATTGTACCCTTTTCCACATTTGATTTTTATTTTTATTCAATTCTGCTTTAATTAATTGATTGTGTTAGATTTTTTTTAAAAAATTTGGTAAATTCCTTTTCCATTAATCTGGTAATCCAAAGGCAACAGTCACTTTAAGGTTTTCAAATGCTTATCTTATTTAGCATTAAGATAGTCTTTACGTAATTATTATGATGATTAATGACAAAGAATTAGGCTTTACTCCAATTTATTTAAGTATAGTGTGACTAAATCCTCTTTACGGAAAGCATATAATCTCACTACTACTAATATAAACTTTTCGAATGGCGCCATTCTTCTTATGGAAAGTATTATCGAAAATTTTTTTTCCCTCAACTAGGTGTTAATATTTGTTTATTCAGATTATACCAAAAATTTGGCATATAGTAAAGAAAAATAACTCTACAGCGGTAATAGTGGCCGCAATTAAACAAAAGCGCAAAGAAATAAGGAATAATGTACATGAACAGATTCAATTTAGACGAATGTAATCTACGGCAATTTAAAATCCCCTTTGTCATTTTTACTGACCACAAGATTCAATAGTCAATTATTGTCATATCATGAAATAGTATTTAATACCACTTTCATGTATTATACTAGATAATATTGTTCCAAGTATTCGTTTCTAGTTTTGATTGTCATGACCCCTTGCCCACGTTTCAATCCCAAATAGTTGCCATTAAAGCATGCATTGACTTTGCGTATAATGCTAGATTTCTAAAAAATAAATTGAAGACGTTGTGAAAGGAAAGCTTGGTAATATTATTTGTCACCATCTTTAAGCTCGTACTTGATTCTATTTTTTTGTATTTTTTGATCGCCTGATTGTTTACTATTCTAGACTCGAACCAATTATACCGCTTTCTTTAAAGATGTAGAGTTTTTATTTAACTTGGTGTAAACATTAATGCCAGCTTAATTGCTTGGGCTACTGAGCCATTTACTTTTTCAAAATTATACTTTTTCCTTGCAAGATTGGTCTTTAAACTTGTACTGAAAGTCCTTTTTGAGTAATTTTAACCTTGTATGCTTCTCAAGTAGAAAGTATTAAATAACCTTTGATAACTAGTTTAATGTAGTGATTTTTTTTTTCTTGGTTGCAATTTCACTGTTTGGATTTTGGATTTTGGTGCTTTTTTTTTTCATGGGAGGGAAGGGGGGAGCGTAAAGGATAATAGTAGTAGACACACTCACTTATATTGGTTTGTAGTCGAGTTGTGCCGTTTATTGTACCACTAATGCCTTGGCATCATTCACAACGCTTTAGGTTGTCGCCTTGGTCTTTGTCCAACGACAAACATGCTTCCTTGATATTTATTCATAGATATCATTTTTAAAGTTGTACTTTTTTTGCTGAAATGAATCATTTATTTTATGGAACTCCTCCCAATGCTGGTGAAATATGAAAGAAACAAAGAAAACTGTATCAACAAACTAAATAATAGTTATACAACGTAAATTGCAACCATAACTTGAAATACCACAACTACAACTTTCTGGACTAATTCACCTCGGCCTCTGCGACTTAGCGGAGGTTCATTTATCCAAACATTTCTATCAAGATTTATAGAATCTATTTGACAAAAGTATTCTTCAAGGTGTTATTCGATATCAATTGCCAAGAAATGTTAGATTTCATTACAAGTTTATTGCGGCAACTTTGGTGCCGTACTACGGTTTCAAATGAAACCTGTCGCGTAATGGTGGTAGCCTTTCCTTAATGCTTGTACCAACCCGCGCCTAAAAAGACAAAGCGAAGGTTAAGTAAAGTTTTAGTTTATTATTTTCTTTCTTTTTTTTATGACAAGAAAAAAAACACAATAGAAATAATTTTGCAATTATTTTTCTTGTCCAAAGTGAAAACTTGTGTAAATCTTCTTCTTCTTCTTCCTAATTTACAAAATAAAAATTAAGATCAATTAATAGATAGAACAAATTGAATCACTCTTTCAAATGTCCCATGTGTGTATTGATATTATGCAAACTAGTTACATTTGGAAAATTGAAAATCAGGAATATAAATATTCACCAATTATCTTGAATAAATTGGTTCTTGATTTTTTCAATTCTCCTTTTTCTTTTTTACTATTAGATATCTAATCAAATAGACATTTGTTAATTCTCCCATCTACTACATTAGTTGAAAAAAAACATCAAAAAACAACAACAAATAAATTCAAATATATACAATGGCTTTACATCAATTTGATTATTTGTTTGCAATTGCCATGATCTTTGCGTTCTTGGACGCTTGGAACATTGGTGCCAATGATGTTGCAAATTCCTTCTCTTCATCAGTTTCATCCAGATCTTTGAAATATTGGCAAGCTATGATTTTGGCCGCTATCATGGAATTCTTGGGTGCAGTGTTGGTCGGTTCACGTGTGTCTGATACTATCAGAAACAAAATTGTTGATATTGCTGTGTTTAAAAATGAACCTGCTGTGTTGATGTTGACTATGACAACTGCCTTGATTGGTTCATCAACTTGGTTGACTATTGCCACCTCCATTGGTATGCCAGTCTCTACTACCCATTCTATTGTTGGTGCTGTTATTGGTGCCTCCATTGCTGCCAAAGGTGCTGAGAACATAATTTGGGGTTGGAAAGGTGTTGCTCAAATTATTGCCTCTTGGTTCATTGCCCCTGCTATTGCTGGTGCCTTTGCTTCTATTATTTTCTTGATTTCTAAATTTGGTGTTTTGGAAGTTAAAAACCCAAGAACATCTTTAAGAAACGCCATGTTGCTTGTTCCTTTGCTTGTGTTTGTCGCATTTTCCATTTTAACTATGCTTATCGTTTGGAAAGGTAGTCCAAAATTGAAGTTGAACACTTTGTCTACTGGTACCACTGTCGGTGCTATTTTCGGAACTGGTGGTGTTGCAACTGCTATCTACTTTTTGTTTGCTTACCCATACTACAAAAGAAAATTGGTTTACGAAGACTGGACTTTGAAATGGTACGACATTTTCAGAGGTCCAATTTACTGGTTCAAGTCCACTGACAATATTCCACCAATTCCAGAAGGTCAAACTTTGACCAAAGATTATTACAAGGGAAGAAGATACGATGAAGCTGGAAATTTGGTTGTCCTTCAAACTGATAGAGATGTTTCTGCTGGTGTTGTCGAAGCTCACGATGGTGAAGACTCCAACTCTGATGGTGAAAAAACATCTGCTGTTATCCAAAACCAACCTGCCCCAGTTGATTCTGAAAAACAACCTGCCCCACCTGCTGCTGGTACTGCTGAATACAAAGGTGAAAACACAAGATGGCCAAATAAATTTGCTGGTTACGTTAAATTGGTCAAAGAATCACCAAAGAACTGGCCATTAGTGTTTTTCTTGCTTTTGACTCATGGTGTTAGACAAGACATTATTGCCAACCAAGCTGGATCCAAAGATGTGTTAGCTGGTGATTTGCACAAAATGCACACTGCTTCCAAATATTACGACAACAAGATTGAATACATGTACTCACTTTTGCAAGCAATCACTGCTTGTACCATGTCTTTTGCTCACGGTGCCAACGATATTGCTAATGCCACTGGTCCTCTTGCTACTGTATATTTAGTTTGGACTACCAACACTACCGCTTCTAAAGCTGAAGTTCCAGTTTGGGTTTTGTGTTACGCTGCCGGTGCTTTAGTTGTCGGGTTATGGACGTATGGTTACCACATCATGGCTAACTTGGGTAACAAATTGATTTTGCAATCACCAGCTAGAGGTTTCTCTATTGAATTGGGTGCTGCTGTCACTACCGTTATGGCTACTCAATTGAAAATCCCAATCTCCACTACTCAATCTGCTGTTGGTGCCACTGTTTTCGTTGGTTTGTGTAACAGAGAATGGAAATCCGTCAACTGGAGAATGGTTGCATGGTGTTATTTGGGTTGGATCTTTACTTTGCCATGTGCCGGTTTGATTGCTGGTATCATAAATGCTATTATCTTATATGCACCATCTAAAGGTGTAAGCTATACTATGACTTAGACGTTGTTTGTGGTTTCAATTTAGCATTTTATATTATTCTTATTATTTCTTTATCATTTCGTTTTCTAATTTCTTAATTAATATTAGCTTCATTTCAAAGTGAAAATTTTCCTTGTATTACTTAAGTGGTCTTTCTTTAATATATATATAATGTGATAGAGTTTGTCAAAAGGCATTAATGCATAAGACTGTAAAACTCCAATGTATTTATAATTGTTTAATCAAGTAGAAATAACCAAGCTGATTAATAATCTTTATTTAACACTTGATTACTAATGCTATGCCAAGGTACCAACTAATCACTTGCTTAGTAATATCAACCGATTTGGCCCATGACTGAGGTGTTGCAATTTTTGGTTTCTAGTAAACTAGCAAATCCAAGAAGTGTCGGCTCAACAGTGACTACTTTACTACCACACATAATCATTTAACAATGCCGCTATTTACGGACAACTAATTTCACAACACTTTGTATCAATATTACGTGAAGAGAAAGAACTAGCAGGATTTACTTATCACATTTGTTGTGATACTACTTTTTCCGGTTTTACTTTGCAAGAAGATCGATTTGTGCGACGGACAAAAAACAAAACGAACAACAGTCAACACTTACAAACGACACAACAAAATCAAGAGAGATTGTCTACTTATTAATATCGCCTCTTCCCCCATTTTGATCAATTAACATATTACATCAATGGACAAATTTGATTCATCATTAGACTTAATCAGGAGATTAGATCCACGTTCCATAACCACCAATTTATCCAACATCTGTGCATTAATTTCTGAAGACGAGGAATTGGTTGCTGATCTATTATCTTCTGTGGATACTCCATTAACTACATCGACATGTTTGAAATCTGGTAAAGATTACTTGTGTTGTGATTATAATCGTGATGGAGATAGTTATCGTTCTCCATGGACTAATGTATATTACCCTGAGTTATCACTGCAAGATGTGAATGACGCACCATATCCTTCCTCAATATTGCGTGATTTGGAAATCAAAGCTAATGATTCATTCGACATTTATCGAGACTTGTATTATGAGGGTGGTATTTCAAGTGTCTATTTGTGGGATACTTCTGAAGAAGACGAGGACGTAGACTCCACCACTGCATTACAAAATGGATTCGCTGGTGTTGTCTTGTTCAAGAAAGAAACAGAAGACAAATCGGGTAACTGGGATAGTATTCATGTCTTTGAAGTTGTTCCACAATCTAAAAATAAATATTTATACAAACTCACAACCTCAGTTGTTTTAAACTTGGAAAACAAGAAGCAGGTGGATGGTAATTTGGGACTTGCTGGTAACTTGACCAGACAGTTAGAACAAGAGCAATCAATTGAACTAGATGGAGCCATTAATCCAGAAACGAGCCATTTGATTAATTTGGGTCAATTAGTGGAAAAACTGGAGTACAACATTAGAAATTTGTTACAAGAAGTGTATTTCGACAAATTGAAGGATATCATGTTGAAAGATTTAAGATCAATTGGTGATATTAACGACAAAAAGTTGGATGATTTGAAACAAAATGCCATCATCAAAGGATTACAAGGTTTATAAAGAAAAAAAACAGGCACATAAATACATAAATTAATTTATATAAATATTGTATCATCTTCTATAAATTGATAAATCCAATGTCTCAAGATTATCTTCGTCATCACTTGCCACAGGCTCTAGTAGATCGGTATCAGAGTCACCTTCTGTTTCGTTAGCTGTTAGCTTTGGTGGCCTTCGAATGTCAACTGCTGAGCCTGTTTCGAGGTTATACATTGCTGTTGGCTTCGATCGTGTCTCACTTTCTACTTCATTTAACGATGATAATACATTGTTCTTGACATCATTGACAAATGACCATATGGATGAGGATACATTCTGCAACATGTCATCGGTTGTGGTTCTGCTATTCATATTACTCTTTTTCTGTTCGAAGGCCTTGGACTTTGCTTGTAATGGTGAATTGATAGACCCGATACTTGATATAGAACCCTCTGAAGATTTGGATTGATGCGATAAACGCTTTCCATTGTCACTGTGTAGTTGTCGCTTTTGGTCACGTTCATTGATCAAGGACTTTTCAAACTCATTTTGTAGCATGCTGTCAAATTGTTGTATCAAGTCTAGAGGTTTAGTTAATCCACTCCAAAGTTTCGATGATGATTCTTGAGTAGTAGAAGTATTAGGTACGGTATTGTTTTTAGAAACATCTAGGTGGCTCTCTCGACTGTCCTGAAATAATGATGATCGTCTTCTTGTTCTTGTTCTTGCAATTGCTTCATCTCTAGGATTACTGTTTTGTCTTGGTCTGTTGTTTTGCGATTGATTATTTTTAGTGGCTGTGTTTTCCGATGATAGTTCCTTGTATAAAGATCTCTGTATAATCTCTCGCAATTTATGTAATTCCTTGTTGTGGTGCTTCAATTTGTTATTTAAATTATTGATATTGTCTTTTAGTTCAACAATACACATTTCCTTTAATGCTAAATACCTCAATTGTTCGTCAATATTCATTGCTATCAATTTGTCTTGCGATGGTAACGGTACATCATATCTGAGATTTTGATTAGTATTGGGGAAGTCAGATTCTGAAACCTGCGTCAAAGTTGGCAGGGCATAACTGGAAAGCTTTCGTTGATGCGATTTGCTTTCAGTCGGTGTTTCACATGTGGCAGAGTTGTGTAAAGGTGAAACCGCATATATATTCAACCCTTTGGTTGTGCTGGTGCTATTTCTTAGAGAACTTGATCTCTTGACAGAAGTTTCGGAGGATGAGGTGGCATTTGAAGATAATGAAGAAGAACGTTTGATTTTGAATTCTAAGGGCTGATGTAGGGACGATGCAGTTGTGTTTCGTGGTGTTGTTTTCAAATTTCTATCATCCTTTCTAATACTAGATGTTCTTGTGAGTTCTGGTGAATTGGCTGTCATAATGCTTGTCATGATCTGCTATTATTATGCCAATAGTTGAAAAGATTCAGGAATAAATAACTAAAATTCGTAATATCAATGGCTAATAGGATACAAAAATGAAAACAATAATAATAATAAAAATATAAGAAACCCCAGATTGTGTGTTTGACGTATGAATGTAATAGAAATCTCTTTTGGTATTGATTACTATTTTTTTTTTTTTTAGTTTCTCCCCCTTTGGTTACTTGGAACAAAAAAGTTTTGGTGATATTAGTTGGTGATGGAATATATAAAGAGAAACAGTAGTGCTTTTTTTTGCAAAAATTTTAGGAAGTTTAAAATTGATAATATAAAAGGGAACTGCTTGAAAAGGATTTATACTTGAAATGTAAGTTCAAACATATTTGATTTTCTTTTCTACGTATCCTTTTATTGAAACCGCACACGATCAATCAGACATACCGTGAGAGCGGGTTCATGACTTGTTCTGAATTCCAACACGAAATTCCACAGAGTGTTATTTTATTTTATCCCATTTTCATTTCTTTTAAGACGCGAACTGTGCCCCTCTAAAAAAACGGAAGTTCTCCCCGAAGATAAAACTTGCTCACACCCGGAGCCTTGTTCTCTTCTCTATATTCTAATCTAAATAATGATATAGCCAAGGTTAAATCTAAACTTGTCAATGACAGATCCACTTGATGGTTTCAAGTATGTTTTGCAAATTTTGTGTGAAATAAACTTGCATGAATTGTAAACTATCACATGTCGATTATATTGTCACGTGATTAGTGATAAGTACTCCACTATCACGCGATATGCATTTGAAAAGAGAGAGAGAAAATAAGAATAGATGACAATGTCTACAAAGATCATCTGGAGGATAGTATCGCAACATGACAGACAGTCAGTCAATAATCCAGTCGGTTAAAAAGTTTCTTAAAGAAAATCCAACTATTCCACAATGGATCAAGTGGGGGATCATATTCAAGATATTGCGTATCAAGAATTCGCTCTATTGGACCAACTTTGTCACGTTGAATAAACCAATCAAACAGTTGTTAATTCAAAATAGCAACACTAAAGACGAGAATACTCATCGTCATCTTAATAAATGGGCCAATGCTATTTCCTGTATATTTCTATACTGTGCTACCGTTGATAATAAGTTGATCCCCAAAGATTATTTATTGATTTATTTGCTCATTAATTATGTGGGAAAGTTAAACACTCCATCAAATACAAAGATTTTGGTATCACCGAAATATTCACAATATTTGAAAGTGAACAATTACAAACCATGGTTGAATCAATTGTATGAACAGAAACATTTTATCATATTTCCAGCTATAGTTGCTCAAATATTAAGTAACTATTTGACTCCTACAAAATACAAATTAAATCAACGATACTTATCCAGTCTGTTGAAGAAATATATTTTAAACCCGATTTGGATAAATTACAAATTAGGTATAAACTATAATAGGATTAATTGGATAAGCCTATTCAGAACTTATTGTTTTCAAAATGTGGTGTTGATGTTTGGTATGGGGTTGTATTTTTTCAAGAGTAAATTGTTAGATAGACTTTATGAGACCAAGCATAATAAGGATGAGGAGAAAGACTATAATACAATCATTCAAGACTATCTTGCATATGTTGCTCATAAATCTAATTCATTTATAAATTTAATATTTGGAGTTAATTTGATTTCCATTTTGTTGATTTCGTTAACGTCGCCAATATTTAGATTGTTAACCCCCAAAACCACGACAAATATGAATTGGATTCAGCTGCTTTATGTTAATCATTTGAAATTGTTTTTCAAAAGCTACACAAAAATAATAGGGTTTGCAGCTGGTTTGATTACTTTGGGTTTGAACTCAATCAATCTTATTCCTAGTTGGGGTTATTCGGGAGACGAATCTATTCGAGAAATTAAGCCTGATGTTTTCAACTCTATCAATTTGTATCTTTTCAGGTTGATATTGTTATCCAAATGGAGAATTACCAAGTTCAAACATCCATTATTCACTAAAGTTTCCAGATTGAATTGGAACAAATTGGAAACCGCATTGATGACTTTTGCAATTTGGAAAATCATGAATTTGAATGATTTCTTGAAATCTTCGGAAAAAACTGATATCGAATCAGAAAACAAAGAATTATCAGCAAATTCAATGGTCAAGTTGGTAAATTACATAATGTAAAACAATGTTACGTAATATTTAAATATACATGTATATCTGCTTTTTTTTTTTAAGTTCTTATACAACCTCCAATTATTCTTGATATCCTCCTGCTCCAGGAACGTTTTCTTTGCCTTTCAATTTCGTCAATAATTCTTTGAATCTAGTTTTATCTCTGCTCTCATCACCAGGCAATTCACCCACTTCAGTGACTAACTCATTTACTCTATCCCATAAGGTACCTCTTTTCAAAAAATCATCTCTTTTGCTAATGAATTTTTCTTGTTCCAGTAAAATTTCTTTTTGGTGGTTATCTCTTTTGGAATTGTAATTTTCATAAAAATCATCAATAGTTGATTTAGCTTTTTCAATGATTTCCTCCTTTTTTTTGGAGTTTAATTTCTCTCTTTCTTCAATTTCTAAATCACGACGTTGTTTCCATTCTTTAATAGCTTGAGATTCTGATAAATTTAGTTCTTTGGCTGCACCGTTGGAGGATTCGAATCCTTCAAACTCATCATCATCATCATCATATTTATCGGCACCTTTAGTTACTGAGATACCTGATGGTTGCGCTTTAGTGTCGACTTCAGGAAATTGTTCTTTGAATTCGTTTATTTCTTCATCTTCGTCATCTTGAAACACCTGTTTATCTTGATCTGTGGTGAATTCGTCACCCACCAATTCTTTTTCACGGGACAAGAAATCACCTTCGTAATCATCATCACCACCTGCAGCAGGTGTGTCTATTTCTGGAAATTTGTCAGCCATTGTGTTTATTCTAGTGTTGTTTCTTTCTTTCTTTTCAAAATAATGACAGGGTAATCAAATACTGGGCAAGAGCGGGTCAATTTTTCGGTTGTTGTTGTTGTTGTTCAACTTTTTTTTTGATTTGGCAAAGAAGTGTACAACGAATAAGTTTGTCGTGTGTTTGAGGTCAAGAAATCACATAGAATCAAAAATGCAAATTCTATTTTTTTACATCATTTCCTGTGGAGTGGAAAAATTAAAGAAAACTTTCGGACCCTATTAATAAGCTTTACTTTGTCGTTATCTGATTGATTACTAGTCTTAAGTCATTTCAAATTTGTCTGGTGTAACAACCCTACCGTCAACCCCTCTGCCAGGATACTACTTGTACATAGTTTTACCAACCTGATATCTGAATCCTTGTCAATAATATAAATCAAAAAATCAAATACTTCAAAACTTAACCATAATGGCAAGACTATCTGGATTACAAAGAGATGTTCTTCAATTGTATAGAAAATGCATTCGAATGGTAAAGACCAAACCTACCGATACTCACGAACATTGGAGAAATTTCATTCATGAAGAATTTGCCAAATATCAACATTTACCCAAAAAACAATTTAATACCATTGAATACTTGATCCGTAATGGACATAGAAAACTAGAAATGTATCTGAATCCACAACTAAAAGATATTCATTAACATATGTTTATATTTATTTCAATACACATTTATAATAATATAAAGACAAAAAAACGAAAAAAAAAATAATAATTATAATAATAATAATAATAATAAATAAACCTATTGTTGTGAATCGATCAACATTTACAGTTATTTTTTCTTTTTTTTTTTTCGATTCTAAAAGATTCTATGTGATTCTGTCAATAGTAACTCTGTTGTATCATTTCTAAATCCCATATCGGTCATTTCTTTTACACCGGATTCATCCTTCGCTAAAGTTGGGGCAAAAACAACTGACAAATTCTTATAACCCATTTTATTTATATCCTTCAAAGAATTTACCAAATGCAAATGGTTGACAATTAATCTTAATGTCTCTCTGTTTGCTGGTGGCAATTTATTAACAATCTTCTGCAATTCTGCAATACGGACCTCTTTGGAATGGGAAGCTTTAGTTGATACTTTAATAAAGTCGTCGTACAAGTCAAATGGAATGACTGGATCAGGTAATTTCCGTAAATATCTCTTCAATGCTGATGTAACGGCATGAATATCGACATCCAAAGTCTCATCCACTCGGTTTAATTGTTTCTCATCGGGATCATTGGATAAGCTGGAAAACGCATTTTCAATAGAAACAATAGCAGAATTCCCACCTGAAATACGGTATATCCCTTCGAAATCTAAGCCTCGTTTCTCGACCTCAGCTAGACATCTGGTAATAATAATTGGAACTTGACTTTTCTCATACTCAGCACGCTGTTGTAAAGTGCTGTTGAAAAGTGGTACCTGGCTGGAGTCTCCAGAAAGCAATGAGTCCAATACGTTACTTGATTTAGATTTCGAGAATTTGTTCTGTTGGTTATTGTTGTTTGCTCCATTGTTATTGAATGAACTACCGGAGTTATGAGCAGGTATACGTAATGCCTGAGTGGAAAAACTATTTGGAATTCTTGCACCATTGTTGTGTCCGTTACCATTGTTATTATACTCATTAGACAGGATAACCTGTGTTGTTCCTACTTTTGGTCTTCTCCAAAATTTCAACCGTGTGGCTTTATGTGCTTGTTCGTCCTCTATAAGCTGTTGCTGTGGCTGTTGTTGTTGATATTGTTGTTGGTATTGTTGATGTTGTTGAAATTGACCTTGATGTCTATCAGGAGACAAGTGGTCCAGATATTCAAAATTCTCTCTTGATACAACCAGTGTACTATCAGAAGAACTTTTGTAAGGTGAGAGATGTGTATTCACACTCTTGCCCAATGTAGAAGCGTCAGGATCAGAGTCATTGCTAGATGACGTTGATAATTTTCCAGTGGCACCAGAAGCTTGTCTATTTTTTTGTTGTTCAATCAAATCTTTATTCTCGTTTGTGATCTTTGTCTTCTGTATCTGCAACTCGGAAATTTCAGCTACCAAATTGTCGTATCTAATCGATTCCGAAGAGATCTTAGATTGTATCATCTTCAACTGTTCATTGAGCTTATGTCTTTCATCTCTCAACTTCTTAACATCCTCTTCTAGCAAAACCTTACTGCTATTCAATTGCTCAATATCATTCTTAACCGCAACATTGCTGTAGTGGTGGTCTTCATCTGATAACAATACTGTGGAGTCTGAGGTCAGTCTAATATGATTACGTCCCCCTAAAGCGCCATTAGTTATTGGTGGCGAAATGTAGGCATTGGCAATACTACTAAAAAGTGACCCATCAGATGTTTGTCTTGTATGGCCATTTCTGTGATCTTCTTTACTGCCTGTAGTGAAAAGTGCAGCTAGTTTATTTTGATTTCCTGAGGTGGAACGTTTGTGTTTCAAGTTCTTGATAAGTGAAGCTGTACGTGAAACATTCTGGTTCTTTTGCAGATGTTTGTGTTGTTGGTCATTTGATAAATCGGAATTCTTTGGTTCCAAGTTGGTTACTGCAGGTGAAAAATTGCCTACAACCCTTTTGGGCGTAGACATTATTGAAGACGGGCTAGTCTTCTCGCTAATATCATGCTGTCTTTGATCTTGTTGCAGTTTGATATAACTTCTTTGGTCTTCGTGATTATCGTAGTCCACGCCCTCCAATCCCAAACCTTTGGGTGTTTCAACAAAACTGAATTTTTTGGAAATATCTTCACCTCTCGATGGAGTACTAGGTAATGGCACCTTTGGTGGTGGTGAAGACACTGATTTCAAGGTACCTGCCCTCGAATGTTCTTGTCTCGGAGTTCCGATTGCTAAATCCTCGTCAACTCCATCTGTCAGGATTTCATCATTCGTTTCAACAACTCTTGCCTGTCTATTAACTTTGGCAAATGGAGAAGGGCATGCTGAACGAGGCCTATCCTCTACTGATAAGTTGACTGCTTTCGTGTTTTGGTTCGAGTTCAGACTAATGATTGTTCCTGGAGAATCAATCATTGGGGATCTAGTATTATGAAACTCATTATCGTGGAATTGGTTAGGTGATAAAATAAGAAAGCTCTTGGATTTTTGCTCGGTGTTTCGTCCTGGTGACACGTCAAGAGCTGGTTTTAATTGATTTCCGGCAAGTGGATCAGCTTGGGATTCTGGAGGAGTATCTATAACGTCCAAGTAAACTGTTCTTTCACCAGTATCTGCTGATATTTCGTCAGTATTCAAGTGATCTGAAGACAATGGAGGGGTTGAGTACTGGTTTACAAAAGGCAGAACTCTTGAATTTCTATTAGAACTCTTATTTCGCAACGAAGTGCTGTTTGATTTCTTTTCATCGCCATTTGAATCCGAGTCCGAGCTATTTTGAACTTCCTCAATGGAAAAGTCGTTGTCTGATTGAAATATTGGTGGATTATGAAGCCCAGTACTACTGTGCATAGTTGAACCTCCTTTGTTTGTGTGTTCTGAAAAAGTTTGTGACGTTGATAAAGAACCAAGAGATGTGTCTGTTTTGTTCTTCCCAGAAATTGACTCTTTGGACTGATATGAATTTGCAGAATAAGGGGTTGGTCTTGCTGGTGATGTAGATGTAGGGGGTAAAGGCAATGACTTGTTCTTGGACGATGTAACTGATGTTACTGAGCGATTGTTTTGTTGATACAATAAACTCTCTCCTGATTGATTGTTTTGGTTATTCATATATGATTGAATTAGACTGTTTCTGGATGAGTTGACTGATCGTTTATGATCCTCCAATATTTGCAATTCACGTTGATCTTTTTCTCGTTCCAACTGTACTCTTTTCTCCTGAAGTAATGCCAAATGTTTCTTTTTCGCATCGTATTTCTTCTTCTTGGCCATTAGTTTCTGGTGACAATCCATACAAAATAATCCTTTCGATGTACGCGCGTATCTCAAATCTTCAATTTTGTTCTTACAAGAACGGCATTTGAAACAATTGGAACAGTAAGCTTGATCCCCAGTCAATATTGCCAAATCATCAATCTTTCTGCCACATTGCTTACAATTGTAGGAACAGTTTGAGCAAATCAAATTTCCATTACCCAAAACCAAAAAGTTAGAATTGCAACCCAAAGACGTGTTACATTTTGAACAGTTGAAACAATGAATGTGCCATCTATCGTCGCCTAATTCGTACGCGTGGCCCTCAACTATCAACTGATTACATTTTTTGCATAATTCACGGGGTTGTCTATTACTGTCCAAAGAAGGTTGCGAGGATAACTCGGGTGTCTCATGTATATGGGGCCGATTGTTTGTTGGTGGCACAAGTTCAGGCATATTGTTATTGTTATTATTTTTATTCTTGTATATATATGTTATCTCACCAACTGGTTATTTGAATGATATACACAATTGATAAATGTAGGTGTAGGGTATAATCAAGCGTGATTAATAATTATTGAATTACCTTGTAATTGGAAGTATTTGTCAGTTTGCGGGCAAAAAAAAAGACCAAAAACTTAAATTTAAAACTTTTTCTTATATTTTCCGTTGAATTTCTTCTCTCTTCTTAAATTATATAACACAGGGGAAGCGTGGGTCCAAACACAAGCAAACTTCTGACAGTATAAATTTGTTGTAAAAAGTTCTTAGGAATAGAATTATTGAATAAATATTAAAATGGGGGAAACGAATGAACAACTGTAGATTTAAGTATATATTTGCTTTAGTCGACGTTGAAACTTGGGAAAGCCCTAAACTTGTCGCTCTTTTCTTTCCTTAATATATGTTGAAAACACCCAAAAAATAAAAAATAAAACCTTAGGGAAATCACCAAAAAGTTAGCAAACAAAGTCGTTTATATTTTAGATTATGGTAGTAATATGAGATATCTCAATAAATTGAACGATAGAAAAGTAATGATAACGTAGAAAGAAATAGAAGTAGAAGAAGTGGAAAATTAAAAAGAACTTGGAAGAAATAGCAAAAGTAAGGGAAGGGAGGAAGAAAAAAAAATCAAGGATTATGAATCTTTTTTTCCTTTCTTTCTTTCTACTTCAACCCTCTTTATTTTTTTAATTGAGAATTATAAACGAAGAGGGAAAATAGATTTAAAAACACACAAAAATAAACAGAAAAACGAAAGGGTTAGAAGTTTGTCAAAAATAACAAAATTCTCTTATTACTTGATTAGTTTTGTTTCAAAGATAATTATGATAAATGAAACAAACGGCTGCAGTTGATGTTAAGGTAATGAAGTTTAATATATCAAGGAATCAATGGGTACAAGGGATTACTTACTATTTGAGAATCCTGAATTGAGTTTTGGAAAACAAAACAAAGGAAAACAATGATAAAAAAAAGTATCCATCTTGGTAGTATAGATGATGTACTAAAATGAATAAATCTTCAAATAAGAAAACAAAAAGCTAAAAATAAAAATTGACAATAATAGTAAATTCAACCTCAAACAACAACTAATCATGGATGTATAATTGAACCATTGTTACATATTTTAGATTAACTCCATTCAGAGGAATGCAAAGGTACAAAAATAAAAAAAACTACTGATAATGAAAAAAAGGAGTGATTAATTAATTAATTAGTTAGTTAGTACTACTAGTTAAATGACAATCTTTTCTGCTAATTTAGGACAATAAAGGTAAATGATGATTTATTGTTCAAATTTGATGTTGAATCGATTTCTTTTTAAGAAGTCTTACGTCAAGTGCGTCATTCCTTCTGTGGCCCAAGCAATGCCGCAGTCTGTTTATTATATGATGATCTGATTTAATCCTTGAGTGGGTGGCATGGATATTTCAGTATTCTGTACCGTCGACAGCTACCGCTGGTTGACTTTCGGCTAATGTTATGCTATGATTTCTTGATTGACAACTTTAAAAGCTACCACCCTAGAGAAAAATACTTCCTTTGGTTGTATACACAAAATAGGACCATGTAACAGAAATTGAATATTATCGCGTTTTATTTTGTTTTCCCTTTATTGTTTTTTTCTCTGGGCTTACCATACACAAGTTTGAAGGTGTGTTACTTGTGGAGAGGAGTTAGAAAATCTGAAACAAATTGTTTCATGGTCAATATTGTGTTCATTACAAGTGTGTCATAAAGTGACAAATTCCAGGGGAGTGGCCTAAAACTTGTACAATAGATGAACGTATTACTAAAAGAAAGAATAACTAAATTAAAATAATAAGAGCAACTGTTTGTTTTTACACTTTTGACTTTTATTATAGTTTCGAAGAGTTTCCTAGGAACTTGAGAACTTGTAGGATAACGCTAATAAGAATGGTGTATTTCTTAATTGAAAGTTATAATCGTAAAGATATAATGTAAAATAGATAGTTGATTAAAGAAAAGATATAAAAAGTACTATAAAAATAAGTATTCCAAACAAAGTATATAAAATCAAGCAAAATAGAATATTTGCACACAAACTAAAAGTAGTGCAAAATTAACAAAAAATGTAAAATACAACACAACCTATGTGAGATCTCAATGCAGGAACTTTAATTAGTAGCTTTACACACAGCGCTATCTCCAGGTAGTTGAAACTAATATTGGCGTGTACTACCTATCTCTTTTGGATAGTTGGTGATAATGAATACGAATATGTTTTATCACAAGATGTTTCTTCATGTTTTTTGGCAAATAGATTTATAACTCTTTCAATATGATAGGCATACCTTTACAGTTTCAAATCATATTTATATAATATTTAATGTGCAATTGTGCCCATTGGATTTTTATTCCACTTTTGTGCATTTTTTTATCTATGTGATTCATTCTGGTATGAAACAACAAACTTGAAAGTTGATTGGTGCTGAACACTCTTTTTTTTGGTTTTTATTATTGCAATATCAGGATCATAATGTTTATACCATGGGATACGGTAGTGGAATTAATTTCTAATTATAAAAGAATGCATAACATGTAATCAATTGGTATGAATCTTTGGCATATCAGAAAAGAGAAGGTGAAACGTTTCTTAACCATCTTTGGTTCTAGACTCGTAGAAAATTTCATGTCTATGTGGAGTTGAAAAGTACAACCAAGCTGCGAAAAAAAAAAAAGAAAATTTTATGAACAATTTGGTGCAAAAGCTTTGTCAAAACTGTAAAGCAATTCCCATTGGAATATTTTATGCAACTGTCTCTATTCTTTGAATTTCAAGGAAATATGACACCAGGGTTTCCAACATTCATAACCTTGAACTTATTTCCTAATCCAGGAAATTGGGCTGCGCGTTTGACTATATCAGTTGAAATCAGATACGTAAACTTTTTCTCATTTTTGTAGCTACGAAAATGGAAATAGACTATTATTTGTAATGTTACAATATTTGTTACATTTAACTTTTACTTATCTATATATACATGTCCTGTCTATCTATCTATAACAATTGGCGTATCACATTTCTTCAGCAGTTAAATCTTTCTTAATCCTAAACGGTCTTCCCCTCCAATCGATTTCATGTCCTATCATCGCAATTATCCAAATAGGTAATGCCAACAATTCTCTAAGTATCCAAATGTACCCCCATTGTAAACAGTTTCTTTGTTTAGGTGGGATGGACTCGTTTAACCAATTAGGTAAGTAAGTGATATTTTTAACATCCAATGTATGGTTTATCAATGTGTGATACTGTACATAATCTGTCAACATCCATATAAGCATATGCATAACAAACCAGTACTTATTGAACCAAGTACCGAAAAAAACAGTTGAAATGGCATAAGTACCATAGATGCCACAGATAATCGACTCAGTAGTTGGTTCAATCAACGTTGCTAACAAAACCATATATTTTCTGACTCTAAGCCATCTTACTCTTCTTTGAATATAATCTTTAACGGCATTGTTTTCTGACCCACTATACGGTTGCACAACTACGTCTCCAGTTAATCCGGTTCTTCCTTGAGTATTTTCCCAAAGTGCAATCCCAATCATATTGTCTTCTCCAATGTATCTTGCAAAAAACTTAATTGCATGCCCAACACCTAACGAAGTATAATACCCTGCATCTTGTTTCACTTTAGGGTCTTTAAAAAATGGAGAGTCCTTATGAGGAATTAATCTAACTGATTGATCCAAATCTGAACGGCGATAAATGTTAGATTTCCCATTAACACATGGTGCCACTGCTAAATTATTCAACAGCACATAAAATTTGGAATGGGAGGTGTGTAAAAACATTTCATCAAGTTCAGCCCCCAATTTCTTTGAAAACTTTGAATATGTAAAACCTGGATGGACATTCAAAGAATTGTTAGATTTCGGTGACAGTTTGCGTTTCACTAATTGTGAATTAAGGGATTCAGATGAAGGAACAGGGGTCATAGCTGTAATTTCTAAATCTTGACCACCAATGAAATCATCACTTCTGGTTGTATTATTGATACTTAACGCTAATGGTACATGATGAACTAGTTTCACTGGTCTAGATTGTCCCATTTTTCTCGACATATTTAAATTACCATTCAATGAAATTACGGAATTTTTCAAAATATTAGAACTTGCCCAAACATTACTATCCATCACCCACAAAATATCATATTTGGCATGAACGAACCCCTTTGCTAAATTATTAACTTTTGGATTAGGTCCATAATGGTCATCACTGGTTTTCGTTTGAGAGTTATAACTTTCACTTGTTAAAATTTGGGCATCAACTGTTGGGTATTTTGCTATCAATTTTTGAATTATAGGAATTGAAGGATCATTCGGATCATCAACACAAAACAAAATCTGTAATTTACTTCTTGGATAATTTTGACAGAATGAAGATTCTAAACACGATGTCAACTCTGGATCTATACCTTTGATTGGTCGTATAATTGTTACTCCTTCATATATTTCCTCATCATCACTCTCAGGGTCATTTTGGTGATTAGCTTGTTGTTTTGTATGTAATATTGGCCGATTTCTAAAATTGAACAAAATTTCGAAAAATCCACTGTAAGCTGCCACAAGGATAATTATATACCATAGTAGAAAAAAATACCCCGTGGTAATCCTAAATAAGGATAATTCTTCTTGAACCATTAGAAAGAAGAACAAAAGATTACGATATTTCACAGTGTTGATAAAAGAAACAAGATCAAATGTACCTTAACAAAAGAATTTTTTTTTTTGTATTTCTCTTTTTTTTTTTTCTTTCCTTCTCTTGTTACAAACTACTACAGGTTGACGCATCACAGCAACACCTCGTTGCCGATATTGTGTAACGATCCAACGCGTTATATGTGAACGATACTTCGGTTTTATTCTTTCACCATCACGGATGGATATTACCCGGATGGATGAAATGAAAAAACAACTCTAAGCTGTTTATTTCATAAATTTAATTGGACAGGATGACAGTTCGAATTGAATATTTACTTGATGAGGGGCATATCTTAATCCCTATAATGCAAATTAACAATGAGAAATAACTGTAAGGAAACAATTCGAGTAACGAAGAAAGATTTTTAGCTTTAATGGGTTGTAATGGCAAGTAGTGACGTAGCTGAGTAGAAATTGCCTTGATATAAATATAAGATTTCACCTGAATGTTACTCTATCATCCCCCCTTGTTGTTTGATGTTAGGGTGGTTCATACATTACAATAAGGTGCCATTACTGGGAATGCAATTGTAAATAGGCTTTCTCCTCACCAAGAAGTTTGTTTTAAGTTGAATATCCTAATCCCGATACGAGAACACCCTCGGGAAAATGAGAAAGGTATAACAATGTGGTAGACAAAAAAAATTAAAGAGTATTGTGAGGTGATTTTACATGTTGATGCATTAAATGATTACATATATGAGATAAACAATTTGATTGGCAAACTAGTTTTAATCGCCCCAACAAAACATGTTGCATATATCCCCGGGTTGAAAAAAGTGGCGTTGATTTAAACTCCGCGATGTTTCTTAAAGTTCTTTATTTTATTCTTGTTTATTCTTGTTATCTATTATTTCTTACAGATAGAATAGAATAGAATAGGGGGCAGCAGAAAATGGCGATGCAAAAATTCTGGGGAGCTGGGAAAGACCAGATCCAACCCTCCAGAACTAAATAATAAAAATACCAGAAAGACAATGCCAATACTTTTTTAGTTTTAAAAGAACTATTCTCACTATACTCTCAAATGAGCATTGTCAGATCACCTCCATCTCATTTATTCATTCTTCTAAATGCATATTCATTGAAATGCGATTATAGGAGTCTGTAATGTTCGACAATAGGAGAGAATTACTTTGTATATACCGTGGGAACAATTTCGTTATAAGAAAAATGGTGTCGCATCCTCGGTTATAGGTGCCATCTTAACAATAGATGGTAGTGCACTTTTATCAAGTATCCATGACCCCCACAAAAAATCATAGGCTGATAATAATAATAATATATTTTCTCCTGGAGTGTTGTTTGTTGTTCTATATAAAATCAATGAAATTTTTCAACATTTTTCTTTTTCTTTTTTAATAAAAAAAAATAATTGTTTATAAAAATTTTCCTCCTATCATATTTCTTGATATTTAAACTATTCCATTTCATTTAAAACTTCTTCTTCTTTTTTCTTTTCACACCATTTATTCTTATTATCTATTCTTTTCAATCCAACTAATCAGAAGAAATAGAGGTCGAAAATAAAGAATAACGACAAGAAAAAAAAAAAGTAATCACATTTGTTCTGATATCATAGAATGTTTAAATTTAGAATTCCACAACAAATATTGAAACAAAACTCAACAAGTTCCAAATCTATAATCATGCCAGTTTTGAAGAAACCATTCTCAACATCTAACCCAAAAGGTGATTTGTTCAAGTATCAATCACAATTACCAAAATTGCCAGTTCCATCTTTGGAAGAAACTGCTACTAAATATTTGAAAACAGTTGAACCATTTTTAAATAAAGAACAATTGGCCGCTACAAAGCAAAAAGTTGAAAATTTCATCCAACCTGGTGGTGCTGGTGAAGCTTTACAAGCTAGATTAAATGATTTCGCTAGTGACAAGGATAACTGGTTAGCTGAATTCTGGGATGATTATGCTTATATGTCATACAGAGATCCAGTTGTTCCATATGTTTCTTACTTTTTCTCCCACAAAGATGTCAACAATGTGATTGGTAACGATCAATTGTTAAAAGCAAGTTTGATTGCTTACTACACCATTGAATTCCAAGAAAAAGTGTTAGACGAAAGTTTAGATCCAGAAGTCATCAAAGGTAATCCATACTGTATGAATGCCTTCAAATACATGTTCAACAACTCAAGAGTTCCAGCTGAAGGTTCTGATATCACTCAACATTACGATGGTGAAGCTAACAGATTCTTTATTGTTATTTACAAAAACAACTTTTACAAAGTTCCAACTCACAATGAAAGTGGTCAAAGATTATCCAAGGGTGAACTTTACAGTTACTTGCAACAAGTTAAAAACGATGCCACTCCTAAAGGTCTTGGATTGGGTGCATTGACCTCTTTGAACAGAGATGAATGGTTGGGTGCTTACAACAACTTGTTGAAATCACCAATCAATCAAGCCTCTTTGGAATCCATTTTTGCTTCTGCCTTTGTTATTTGTTTGGACTCGCACAACCCAGTCACCATTGAAGAAAAATCCAAAAATTGCTGGCACGGTGATGGTCAAAACAGATTTTTTGACAAACCATTGGAATTTTTCGTCAGTGCTAACGGTAACTCTGGTTTCCTTGGTGAACATTCAAGAATGGACGCCACACCAACTGTTCAATTAAACAACACTGTTTACAAGAAAATCACTGAAGAAAGCCCAGAAGATTTAATTGTTGAAATTGGTGGTTCTGCACCAAAGATTGGTCCTGCCGAAATTTTGCCTTTTGATATTAACCCAACTACTAGAGCCAATATTGCTGATGCCATTGCTAAATTTGATGCTACTATTGCTGCCCACGATGAAGAAATCTTCCAACATTACGGTTACGGTAAAGGATTAATCAAGAAATTCAAGGTTTCCCCAGATGCTTACGTTCAAATGTTGATGCAATTAGCTTACTTCAAATACACTGGTAAAATCAGACCAACTTATGAATCTGCTGCCACCAGAAAATTCTTGAAAGGTAGAACTGAAACTGGTAGAACTGTATCTAATGAATCCAAGAAATTTGTTGAAACCTGGACTAATCCAAAAGCCACTAATGAAGAAAAAGTTTCTACTTTCCAAGCTGCTGCTAAACAACACGTTGCTTACTTGTCTGCTGCTGCTGATGGTAAAGGTGTTGATCGTCACTTGTTTGGTTTGAAACAAATGTTGCAACCAAATGAACCAGTTCCAGAAATTTTCACTGATCCAATCTTCAGTTATTCACAAACTTGGTACATTTCATCATCTCAAGTGCCATCAGAATACTTCCAATCCTGGGGTTGGTCACAAGTTATTGATGATGGTTTCGGTTTAGCTTATTTGATCAACAACGACTGGATTCATGTCCATATTTCTTGTAAGAGAGGTAACGGTTTGAAATCTGATCATTTGAAATGGTACTTGGTTGAAAGTGCTAACGAAATGAAAGACATTTTGACCAAGGGCTTGTTATCTGAACCAAAGGCCAAATTGTAAGAAATTTGGTTAGTCTTTTCATTTTTCAATTCATATCTATTTATTTCATATTAGTATAAGTAACATATAGAAAGTTCTTAAATTTAGTTATTATTAGCACCTTTTTGTTTTGTAGATAGGGGTTATTAGCAGAAAGACCACAGAAGAGAGAGTAAACAAGACAATGACGAGCTTAGTTAAGACACCTCAACAACACTACTCTCATCGGTATTATTATTCTACATACTTAAATGAATCAATACAACTCGTAGGATACTGCCCTATGCACCCCACACTTCTTGGTGAACCCTTTTCTGGGTTATCGTTTTTTCTGTAGCCCTATTCATTTTACCCTCGCTTTCATTCTCATCATACTTATCTCATCCATCACCGTAACCAATCGAATTTCGCAGTAATTACAATTCCAGAGTATATGCAGGATACTTGATCCTCTTCTGGTTGTCATGATGTAATTACAATTGAGGTTATTAGGTAGGGACAAACAAAGGGGCTTTGGTTTGCTAAGATGGTTTGTAAGAAATGAAAAGACCCAACTAAGTATTTATAGTAACATATTTGTGTCTGAAATTCTAGGGTTGGTTTCTCCTGCCTCTTAATTCTCGTCGTAACTGCGCCGGTTTGATGAAATTAAAAAAGGTACAAAACAAAAAAGGCAAGTGTCACAAAACCAGAAAATAGACGACCACACAGAGAAAAGTACCGCCGAAAAGGAATAAAGAAAGAACAAAACGAACATAGAGAGTGAAGATAGAATGATAGTTTAAACCAAGGCGGGTCATGATGATCTTCATCTTAACCAGGAGTAATAGTTTAATTTATTTGCTTTAGTTGCTGTGTTTAAGTTTCGAAATTGAAATCATACCAAAATGAAAAATATCTGTGCAAATCAAAACCTAATCTTAATTATTATTATTTGATTTGATTTGTTTCCAATTTCGATTGATTAGGCAAGTTTGATTTGTTTGTGGTAATAATGAAAATGATAAAGGCGGTGGTGATGGTGGTGGTAACATATTTATTAAAGGAAGAATATTTTATTCATTAAATTTAATCTTGATACACTTTCCTCAAATTGTGTTACAAGATTACCGAGTTTATCCAATAAGGGAAAAAATGAAAATACCAACTGAAACTTGACTTGCCGAGTGATCATAACAGGTTAACAGAATGTGCTTTCAGTAGCAGATGTAATAACATCACGATAATACTAGAATCCAGGAACCAACTTTTCTGTTCTATATATATAGCTATCATATATGCAAAATGAATTCGAAAATTTTCCTCGTCTAATTTGTGATAATGACTAAAAAATTGGAAGTATTACATATAATTTGAGTTTTTAGCTCTGATTGTTTACGTTTTCTTTTCCTTTTTAACATTAGTTGCATAATCACATTTATTAACACTTGTAAGACAAATCATATCAACAATTCGGGTGTCATCGGGCTTTTGACATTTCTGTGGCTACATCAAAGATAAACTTGACAAGTGCTATGTGTGTGTATACGTTAGTGTGAGTGTGTATTATCGTCAGTGCTCTTATTTGTGAATACGTGTTCCCATTATAATATTGACTTTTGCAATGAGCTATATTTCCTTATTGGTAGAAAAATCAAACAATCTATATTGTGCCCACAAAAACTACAAACACTTGAACAAAGCTCTGTACAAAGAATGTAAAAATAATTTGTTTGTGTGACAGACAAAAAAATAGTGCTTCTCTATGTATGTGCGACACTACCTTCGTGATAAAAATGGTGATGATGAGTATTGATCACAACAACTACCCTCTCGTGTGTCTTGTAAGCAATGGGTGCCTATTAATAGTTTGATTTGCGGTTGACTTCTTGGTATTTTATTTCATTCCCTTGCTTGGTTTCTTTGCATGAGTTTGCCATCACATGAACATCAAGTACTGCTGCTTTGAGACTATTTGATGTTACTGTAACGATTTCTATCCATCGTTAAGGTAATCATACTTGAAATTAAAATTTAAGCGAAGATTGCTGAGGCAGTTTTTTTTGGGCCATAAGTTTAGTAATACCCAATATGTTTCTTCTTTCTTTATAATTTGAACTCATTTCTATTGAACCTCTTCTATTATTTTTATATTAAATGGTATTAGACAGTATAAGGAGTAGAATATATATAGTTGATCAAAAGTTCTGTCATCCATACTTCCCCATATCTAGACCATCTTAACTAAGTGTTAGAGTGGAGGCAAAAATCTGATTTTGTACTTCTTTACAACCATCCAAAAGCAGCAATAAATAGGCAACACCAAGAGGCAAATCTCTATTTTTTTTAATTTACATGCTTCTGGGGGTTGCAACAATTCTTTCCACCCATAAAGCTTTTATGATTCTATTTTCTAGTTCAAGTATAATCAAAAATACCTAGAAGCATAAATAATACATTGAAAGAGGCAATAAAAACAAAAGAATAAAAGAGTTAACAATCAATCAGGTCATTAATTTAACTGGTTGTAATCACAATATTATTTCCTACTAGTATTATGTTCTACATATATAATGTGTGCATAGACTTTATTTGTGTGCATACAACAAACTTGCATCACCTACTACAACAATAATACCCACCCACTCACCTGCTCTGCTAATGAAAGGTTAATTACAGATTTATACTTTGAAACTCATTCACTCAACAATTTGCTTTCCCTGTGCTCTTTACAGGATAATAACATCAATGGCACGAAACATTTTTTTGTGTTTAGAAGTAAGTGGTTTTGTTGATATTGATTCTGTTTTTGATGACTTTACAACCAAAGATCTAAGAAATAGCAATTGCACAATTACACAAATCATTCCGTGCCGTGAAAACGATTATTCAATAGAAACCCAAGCTTTCCTTTTACTATCAGGGTACTAACTTAACTTAACACTGTACCACAAATCAAATCAAATAATAAACAAACAAAAAAACAGTTGGAAATTTACTTGGTTTAACTTTGACGAAACCAGTACAACCGTCATTTCACCGTCATCACCGCCACTTTTCCATTACACGGTCACCTCCTCAATTCAACATCGACCTGAAATTTTCGAGTAAGGGGAACACAATTTTAATTGAGCATCTTTACATTTTCTTATTTTTTTTCGTCTAGAATTCGTCATTTCATATTGCGTATCAGCAAAGACATTCCCAGTTTTCATATAGGGTTTGCATAATTTCAAACTTTTTTTTATGGTCATTTATAAAATCCGACAATTTTAGAATTAACCTGGATAAAAATAAACTTACAATATTTTGCACTTATATATATATATATATATTACAAACAAACATCTTTGCTAGACGCTCAATTACAAAAGATTGAGTATTTAGCTCTTATTACGATTCTATTGTTTTTGATTCGCAGCAGCAGACTATTAGTGGGTATTTTATTTTATTTTGTTTCACTTGGATTTTGGTTGTTTTTTTTTTAACAAAGCCTATTTAATTCTTGATTTTATCCGTTCTGCATCCCAATACAAAGGAACACAAAACAGGAAGTTTATAAACAGACACAAAATTCGTGCAGTATTTGTTTTTCCATTCCAAATTTTCACGCTACCCTTCTAAAAATTAATTTGCCCTGGATTTTTTTTTAATTTTTTAATTTTTATTTTGGAGTATAAAACTAATTTGAAGTTCCCTTGACAACAACATTCAATTACATTTCCAAATTCAATATCAACTTCTTATTATTGAATATTGTTTATTGCTTATTCTATTTTCCCTTTCCCTTCATTTTTATATAACAGATTCCACAAGAGATACCGATTCGTCCAGGTGATTCACACGGTTTAAATCTTTATCAAAGATCAATTGTTTACACCAACTTTTTATTAAAAAAAATTATTTTTATTTTATTTTTTGTTTTCTTTTTTTAATTCATTCAATCTGTTAACCTAGCCACCAATATTTTTAGTTCCCTTTGCAATATCTCGAAATTAGAATTAGAAAGATTTGAATTTACGCGTCTATCAATACAGACCAACATCATAACAGCCATTTTTAAGTTACAATTGAGACTTACCAATACTTGTATAATTCACTAGTATTGCATTTAATATTCACAATTCAAATCAGGTTTTGCTTGCTAACAAACATATAGCAATACTGAATTACATCATTATATCAAACCTAAACTCAAACAACTTTGCTAAAGAAATTGGTCAAAGCTTTTTTTTGTATTAGTTACCTTGTTGCCACCAACTTACTAACAATATCACATTTTCGTTCAATTCAGTTATTCGCGTGCAACCTAGCCTTATTGCTCAAGCTTAACGTTAGATTTCGGTAACTCACATCAATTGACATTTTCATACACTGCAACACATAAACACACCTGTGCCAATAAAACAAGAAAAGAAAACCCCATCGATATTTTTTTAATAAACAGAGATATCGTATAACAAATACTTGCACACCATTTTACAACGCTATTTCGAAAAAAAAAAAGGAAAAGAGTATACTGTGATTTTATTTTGTAAAAATACAAGTCTAAATCACACAATTAGCTAATTACGAAAGATAAACGCTTATACAGAAAAGGTTCTAACTACTTTTTTTTTGATTACATTTCAAAGACAGGTATTGAAAAGTACAATCACCACTCGGTTACTTGGATCCATTATTTAATTTCACAACAGTAATATTTGGGATATCACTCGTTTGAGAAAAAAGAAAATAAAATAAATAAAGTATAAGTTTAGTTTTGAGGGTGCCCCTGATCCAGATCAAAAATAAACAAAAACAAACAAGCAAATAAATCTGGTTCGTCACAAGTACTCAAATTATTAAAACTTATTTGTGCCTAGATACCACTTTGCAAAAATCATTTGCCGTCAAAAGAATCATTTCTGAAATTTATAATCAAGATTTATATCCCATTATTCCATACAGGTTCTGGATATAATTTTACTTGAGAGTGATCTAGAATAGTGTTTTCTTTTCCCACAATTACATTTATTAATCTGTATTATAATATCCAAACTGTTCGTTGATTCATATGTATCTATTGATAACAAAGTACTTGAAATGTCCAATAACCCACATAGAACACATAAACGACAGAAATCGTCAGTGCTGAACCCTGGATATTATTTCACACCTGAGACCAAGCTGGAGATACAGCAACAACAACCACAACAGCAAGAAAGTCAACAACAACAACAACAGCAGCAGCAACAGCATTCCCAAACACACAATATCTACGATAATGACAACTACATGAATTACAATTTTCCACCCACTAGCAATAGACCTAGAGCTTCGACAACAACAGGAACAACATCTACCACACATCCAGGAAGCGAATTATCTCATGAAAGCCATTCCGTGCATACTTCGCCTTTGAAACGAACAGCATCATCAGAGCTAGATCAACCTATTCCAGCCATGGCACCATCTTCTCCCCTAGTAAGCTCAGCCCCATATTATTACCAACAACCATCTCAACAGCAAAACCTTTCGTATCATGATCACCACCACCAACAGCAACAGCAGCAATCTACTCCTCAAGGTCAGCAATTATCTCAGCAGACACAACTGAACCTGCAGAGCGGAGTACCGCCACCACTATACGGTACTAGCTCAAGTATTCCTCCTGGATCAACAATGCAACCCAGCACTTCGTTTGCATTTCACACTTCGCATTCAACATATAATCCTTCATTTGACTCCTCCAATTTATATAATCTGGCTTTCAGGTTGCCAGAATACCCGACTACTAGCTCCAGCTCATTATTGTCTACCACGGGTGGTAAACAGTTTCAACAATCTTCTGCATTATTACCATCTGGTACATTGCCTCCTTCGATTTTAGGCACATCATCATCACTGCATGTTTCTGCTTTACGACAACATCAGAAAAACAACTTGTCCATTTCTTCCCATTTAACGTTATTTAGTCTAAGTGGGAACAACTCTTCACAATTGCAGTCGCAAGGATCTTCGTTTCAACAATCTGAAACTGGCGTGGATGATACCAAACGATCTTCAAAAGAATCAACAACCATCTTCAATGATTTATTGTTTCATTTAACTTCTGTTGATGGTTCAAATATTAATACATTCTTGCTATCTATATTGAGGAAGATCAATTCGCCTTTCACTTTGGATGACTTTTACAATTTATTGTACAATGATAGACAACGTACATTGTTGGATAATTCGAATTATCAGAACCGCATTGACAAGACAATTGTTAGTCCAAGTGACACAGATATGACGGTTTCCATAATCAATCAATTGTTGAATTTTTTCAAAACTCCTAGCATGTTGGTTGACTATTTCCCAAACATGGAAGACAAAGATAACAAATTGGCAAATATAAACTACCATGAATTACTTCGTACATTCCTTGCTATCAAGATTTTGCATGACATTTTAATTCAATTGCCAATCAGTGAGGATGATGATCCTCAAAACTACACCATTCCTAGATTATCAATCTATAAAACCTACTATATCATCTGTCAGAAATTAATAGCAAGCTACCCAAGTGCATCCAATACCAGAAACGAACAACAAAAGTTAATTCTTGGTCAATCAAAGCTTGGTAAATTGATCAAGCTAGTGTATCCCAATCTATTAATCAAACGATTAGGTAGCAGAGGTGAATCAAAATACAACTATCTTGGTGTAATGTGGAATGCAAATATTGTTCAAGAGGAAATTAAACAACTATGTGATGAACATGAATTGAATGACTTGAATGAGATTTTCAACAGTGATAATAATAATCCGTTTGCATCAATAGCTCCTAGTGGAAGTGCAACTACAGGTTCAACACCAAGGCGTGGATTAAGTCATAAACGAACTTCTTCCAAACAGAAAATTAAAACAGAACCAGTTGCTGGCAATCCATTTTTACAGCCGCTTCAAACTTCGCATCACCATCATCATAGCCACCACCATCATCACGAAGAACAGTCTCAAGAGGAATCATTGCTGCAACAAATGGGAGAGCATATTACAGCACCTCGTTTATCATTTCTTAGGGCCAACTCAAAATACCCTACAGATGTCAATTTATCTGTATTGGATGATGATAATTGGTTTGTTAGGTTGAGCTATGAATGCTATGCCAGACAACCTGCTTTAAACCGAGACTTGATTCAGCAAATTTTTCTTAAGAATGAATTCTTGTTGAATAACTCGAGTTTGTTGCGAAATTTGATGGATTCGATCATTAAGCCGTTGGTCATGCAGGAAACGTATTCGAATGTTGATTTGGTTTTATATTTGGCGATCCTACTTGAAATTCTTCCATATTTACTATTAGTCAAATCATCCACCAATATCAATTTGTTAAAGAATCTAAGATTAAATTTGTTACACTTGATAAATAATTTCAACAACGAGTTAAAGAAATTAGATTCACCGAAGTTCCCAATAGAGAGGTCTACAATTTTTTTGGTTTTAGTTAAAAAATTAATCAATTTGAACGATTTATTGATTACTTTTATCAAGTTGATCAATCGAGACAATTGCAAGACCACAATGTCAAGTGATATTGAGAACTTTTTAAAGATAAACTCACAAACAGTTAAATTAGATGATGATGATGATAATAGTTTTTTCTTTAATTTGAATACCACATCAATGGGTGAAGTGAATTTCAATTTCAAAAACGAAATTTTATCAAACGACTTGATTTATACATTAATTGGGTATAATTTTGATCCTACCACAAATAGTGAATTAAAGAGTTCTATTTCCATGAACTTTATAAATGAAGAGATCAATGTTATTGATGAGTTTTTCAAGAATGATTTATTGAATTTTTTGAGTACAGATTTTCATGCCGGTCTCGATGACGATAATGGGGAAGAAGATGATGACGAAGAAGCTGGTCCTGGTTCTACTCACCCAATGGGTGCAACTGGATCTCAAGGTTCTTTATCTCCAGAACCCGTGTCGACTGGTAACCCTTCAGTTCCACCCACTAGGAATACATCAATATCTGAAGTTAACGCAGAGAATAAGCGTGGGAATGAGGCTGTGTTGACTCCGAAAGAAACTGCGAAATTAAATTCATTAATAAGCTTGATTGATAAACGATTGCTTTCTAGTCAGTTCAAGTCCAAATATCCAATCTTGATGTACAACAATTGCATTTCATATATTTTAAATGATATTTTGAAACATATATTTTTAAAACAACAACAGCAACAGTTACAAAGTTCTTCTAGTCAACTACATGACACCCAACCCTTGACACAACAAGACACAGCCCAAGGAATTGGCAGTAGTTCATCAAACGCCAACAATACTAATAGTAGTTTTGGGAATTGGTGGGTCTTCAATTCATTTATACAGGAGTACATGAGTTTAATTGGAGAATTAGTTGGTTTACATGATAATTTAGTATAGACATTGTTTCGATATTTGTTGGTTAGTTTTTTTTGGTTTTCCTTATCCCTTTTTTCAATTTTTATTTGCCTTTTAAAGTGTGTTGAACATTAGTTTCCATTAATATTGATATTTTCATTTTCATTTTAAGTTTAATTTGCCTCAGTTAAGTTTTGTGACTTTTTGTTTTTGTCTTGTTTTTGTTTTTTTGGTTTAATCTTTATTTTTTTATTAATATTATATAGTATTTTTTTTTCATTAATTAGTTTTATAAAGCAAACAATTGATTTCTTCTGAAAACCAGAGTTGGAAACAATAAAAGGATTTAATAGATAATTATTATTTTTAAAATATTCATTTGGTTGGAGCGCATCATTTTGATCTTTCTTTTTTTAATATTCATCCAAATACGGACAAAGCGCGGAAGGGACAACTATCCCGCGTTCCTTGGCATGAAATATCAAAATCACGATAATACCCTCACACTTGAAATATAAAAATATGTACAAAGTGTCAAATACTCTTTTACAAACACTACTTATTTATTTGTCTTGAGAGCTTCTTCTTTCACACTTTAATTCAAAATGCCACATAAAAAAGTTGTTATTGTGGGGGGAGGTATATCAGGAATAAAAGCTGCCGCAGATTTATACAAGAGTGGCATCAAAAGCACGGTAATTTTAGAAGCACAACCTCGTTTGGGTGGACGATTGTTCACCGTTGAATCAACTCAGAATAAAGGAACTACATATGACTATGGTGCATCGTGGTTTCATGATTGTTTGAACAATCCATTATTTGATAAGGCTCAACAATTGGAAAATGTCAAATATTACTTTGATGATGGGAAATCTTTATATTTCAATAAATTTGAAGGACAGATTGAAAAATGGAGGTTTGAAACTGTTCTTGAAGAAATGATGACATACTTTCAATGGGTGTATAAGCAGGATCCTGATAAGTTAGATATTTCTGTAAAGCAGTTAGCACAAGAATATGTTGACAAGTATCGAAATGTCTTAACAAAAGAGCAAATTGAATTATCTTTGAGTGCTGTACGAATGTGGAGTGAATTATGGCACGGAGAATCATGGGATTTACTTTCTGGTAAATATACTTTTGCCGATGACGGGCATTTGGGTAGAAATGCATTTGTCAAAAATGGATACAGTACAGTTTTCATCAACGAGTTGAAAGAGTTGCCAAGAGCATATCGGGATTCTGCAATTAAATTAAATGCCCAAGTCATCAAGATTGATTATACAAATAAAAAGAAAATTCTTGTTTATCTTAAAGATGGTCGAACGTATTCTTGCGATTATATAATAGTGACAATTCCACAAACAATTTTGAAAATTACAAATGCAAAAGATGAGAATTATGTTGAGTGGGTTCCAGAATTGCCTCCTAATATTCAAAAAGTTTTACCTGATGTTCATTTTGGCTCTTTAGGGAAAGTCGTGTTGGAGTTTGATGATTGCTTTTGGCCAAGAGATGTTGACAGGTTCTATGGGTTGACAAGCAATACCCCATCACAAGATACAATCTCTGTCGATGCTTGGGATTATCCAACAATATTAATCAACTATCAAGCTGTAAATAATGTTCCTTCTTTAGTTGCGTTGACTCAAAATCCTTTATCAAAATACATTGAGAATTTACAACCACATGAAAAGCAACAAAGAATTTGGTCAATTTTCAAACCTTTGATCGCAAAAATATGTGAGCTGAAAGGGATTCAGGATATACCAGAACCTCACTCAATTTACCATACGCCTTGGAATAATGAGTCGTTATTTAGGGGCAGTTACGGGACGTCTTTGGTCGGTACACAAGACCCTTCATCTGTTATAAAAGCTTTTGTTGATGGGTATCAGGATAGAATTAAATTTGCAGGTGCAGAAACTATGGACGATACTTCTAATGGATGTGCACATGGAGGATGGTTTTCTGGTCAAAGAGAAGCTAAATTTATAGTACAACAAGAAGCTAAAAAGAAAGTAGATTCTAAATTGTGAAATGAAAATATATATTTATGACGTAGATTTTTGTTCCATCGCAACATCTGGAACTGCAAAAAAGAAGAACCAAGATTCAAGAAAAAAATTTTTATAATTCTTTCTCTTACTTAATACCCACAGTCCTTACCATGCCAACTGAATTAGAAGAGTTAGTGTCATTTTTACATTCACCTCAACCTGCTGTTTCCCAAATAGCGTTGGACAACTTGGTTGGTTATTCCACTGGTCCACACCAAAAAGTGTTCAGTTACAACAATTATGAAGCCATCAAGGATTTGAAAAATATAAGTAAATCTAACGGTAAAACTTTGGTTAACCAATCTGTAACTATTTTAGCAAACTTATGTGATGACTTGGTTATGAGAAAATTGATTGTTGAAGATGAAGAGTACTTGAAATATTTGGCCATACAAATTATCAATATCAAAAACACCAATGCCGATTTAATGTGTATCTTGTTGACTAATTTAGCTAAAAATGATGCCATCAACAAAGTATTGGATTTTGAAGTAGAATTAGATGATGAACATAAAAAAGTGTTCTCTTCAAAGAAAGTCATTGATTGTTTAATGGACTGTTTTGTCAAAGGTTATGATAGAAAATTAAACGAATATGCCAACTACGATTATTTATCTTATTTCTTTGCTGATTTATCTCGTTATAAACAGGGGAGAACTTATTTCATAACTGAACAATCTTACGATGAAGTTGTTCCATTATCTAAGGTTTTGGTTTTCACGGAGAAATACGATGACAAAATTAGAAGAGAAGGTGTTGCTTCAACCATTAAAAATTCGTTGTTTGATACCAATGCCCATATGAAATTATTGACGGATCCTAAAATCAATTTATTGCCATTCATATTATTACCATTAGCTGGACCAGAAGAAATTGATGAAGACGAGATGTTCGATTTACCAGAGGAGTTACAATTATTACCTAGTGACAAAAAAAGGGAACCATTGAGTGGAATTCTTTGTATTCATTTGGAATCTCTTTTACTTTTATGTACTACTAGAGAAGCTAGAGAATACCTTAGAGAAAAGCAAGTGTATGCAATTATCAAAGAGTTGCATAAAGCTATAGAGGTAGAACAGGTGGCAGATTTGTGTGATAGAGTGGTGCAAATGTTGAAGAGAGATGAAGCACCACAGTCTGCTGATATTGAAGAGATAGAAAGCGATTCAGATGATGATAAAATTGTTGAAATTGTATAATATTAATAGACTTTATATCATGTAACTACTTCACATTCTTATTTTTGTGATTTATATATCCCATTTTCCTCTTGTTCTATTTCAGATACACTATCATTAGTAATCTCTATGCTATTAGTCTTTAAGAACTAGCTTCCCATCAACCAATCGTAAATTTTGCTTTACAATACTGATAATTCTTAATTTATTATCCTTGTGAGCACTGACCCTGCTCTTTAATCCCATTAATAATTCTTTTGTAGTCAATGGCTGGTCTTTTACAATATCCAACACATCTTTGACCGTGACCAATAAATTGTCTGGTCCAGCATCATTCAAGTCCATTCCATTGCCTGGAGAGCTGGTGTTTGTGGCAGCATTCGTAGTTGGTGAAACAGGAGGTGGTGACAATGTTCTCTCTTTCTTAACCTTGATAGTTTCGTCCAATTTGATTTTTTTCCTTGGACTGGCAATTTCTGGAGTGGGGCGTTTGCGAGCTTGAGGATTCCAATCACCTGGGGGCATAGTTCCTAAAAATGATGGTGGAGCTTTGATAACCACAAAACCATCCCCAATACTTTTGACACCTACTTCCCTTGCACGTGATGTCTTATTCGTATTGTTGTCAGTTTGGGAATCACTCGATGGCTCCTTCTTAACTTGAACTTCGTCATCACTCTCTTCATCACTTTCCAAATCTGATTTGGAAAGATATGGCATTAATCCGTCTTCTTCGTCGCTATCATATACACCACCTTCACGTTTGTTCAATACTTTTCTTAACTTCTTACCTTCTTTATCGACTTTTCTGGTCTTTTCAGTTTCAAACAAATCATCCAAATCATCTTCTGCCTCAGCCTCCAGCTGTCCATCAAAATGTGCAGCTTTCAACATTTCTTTTTTGATTTTTTTCTCTGACAATTTATTTTCTTCTTCATCTCCGTCCATAATAGGAGCTTCCTCATCATCAGCAAATTCTTCATCGTAATCTAAATCATCATGATCAGAGTCTCTGTCATTTCCAGATCCACTTCCACCCAAGACTGTTCTCATTCTTCTTCCAGCACTTCCATTGCCAACATTTGCTATCACACTCCCGTTGGCTGCAGGTGAATTATATCTAAATCTTTGATCTGGTGTACCTTCAGAAATTGACCTATCCTCCATATGTTTCATCAACCATCTTGGTACACTAGAGTTTCTTTCCATTTTTGCTTCCGCCTCTTCCAAAGTCAAAGTGGCATATCTATTTCTAGGTGTGAATCTGTATACTTTCTCCGCGGGAATCATTTTGAATCCATCTTTATCGAAAACAAACAATACATGTTGTTGTTCTGTTGACCCTGCTTCATAGTTCCCCACAAAAACGTTTTTCCCGTCATAATCTTCTATTACCCAAGGATAATGCTCTTCATATCTCAACTTTCTTTTTTCTTCATTCATAAGATTAATCTGTCTAGTTTTACGTTTGAACAAATTCTTTCTATTCTTTCTGGCTCCACCATCAGGGGCTACCTGAGACATATCTGCCTGATTCTTATTTAGTGTTGGTTTTTCCGGTGCTACTTTTGCTGCATCAGCTGTAGGCTTATCCTTTTCTTCCTTTTCTTCTGATTCTTCGGTTGGCTTTGCTGTTGCTTCTTTTTCTTCCTGTTTCAATTTTTCCATTTGTTGCTTTTCCCTTTTCCTTTGATCTAATTCCTCACGGGTTAAATGGAATTGCATATTTCTGGGATCTTTTCTGTGCAACCTTACCGGTCTGGTAAAATCTTTCGTAATATTCACATCCTGTTTAGTAGCAAATTTCATTATATGAAATCTAATATCTTTCACATCCTCTTCTGTGCATGACTTTAATGGGATGGTTTGCCATTCTTGTTGCTTGCTGGGCGATGTAGGAGTAGAACCATCTTCCTTTTTCACTGTGACTTCCTTTTTAATCGGAACATCTGATTGACTCATATTTGAAAATAAAAAGAGGGAAAAAAAAGGTAATGAATTGAATTGGCTCGTCTTCTAGGGGATAAATTGACCTTGAAGACTGAAAAGTAGTAGACAATCAATTACCACAAGCAAATAAAGCTGTTATTGATTTCCCTCTCTTTTTTTTTCTTCTCTTTTCTTTGACATGATTTTACTGCTTTTTCAATACTGAAAATATAATGCGAGCATTTGGAAACAGTTGCACGACCTCAATATCTAGATGTAAAAGCCAAAACGAAAGGGTTGCCAATACCTTCTGTACATTTTAAACAAACTTGTTAATAATATTGCCTCAAATTGGATTGAAAATGTGTAGGATGTAGCTCATGAGTATTACTTGTACTGACAATGAGTTTTATGGGATTGGGTTTTTCAATTAAAGACTCTTCGTGATAATGCAATACCAAAACCAAAATTTATTTAACGATGCAATAATTATTTCAATGTGAGCTATCCATGAATCAGTGAGAATCTTTATTATGGAAGAAATTGGTCAAAATTTGACAATGTTTAGTAACTTTATATCATGGTGTTGGGATGGTGCCACAAATGGAGATTGTTGAGTGTACATGAAAAATACGTAGTTAAATTTTGTTTCTTGTTTTTATTATTTAGCCACTTTTTTATCCGATTCTTCATATTACCTTTGGTAAAGTGATAAGATTAATATCATATTAGTAAAACACCCCCAATGATGAATGTTTGTATTTATAGCCAGACTATAAAAATTACGGGGATTTAATTCGCGACTCACCCACGTTCTCACACAGTACGTGCTTTTTTCATAAGTATGATTTGAACCCTAAAATATCAACTTTCATAATAAACATAATTCTTTCCAGACAACTAAATGGTTGGTTTATCACGAGTACTTAATGCTGGATTTATTCTAAGTGGACAATCTGTTTTCCAGGATGTTGCTGCCCCACATCAAGCATTAATTGAACAATATAATATTGTCAAGTACCTTGGTGGCAGCGGTCCATATATTCAAAATTCAGGGTATGGGATTTCTACTGATATACCAGAAAAATGCACTATTGAACAAGTTCAAATGATTAGTAGACATGGTGAGCGATTTCCTAGTAAAGGAGATGGGAAATACTTTAATTCAGTGATGGAAGTTTTCAAGAGATATGGTGAATTTCATGGAGATTTATCTTTTTTAAATGACTATGAGTATTTCGTTACTAATCCAGATTATTATGAAAAGGAGACTACTCCTAAAAACTCAAAAGGTCCATATTTTGGAACTACAAATTTATTACGACATGGAGCTTATTTTAGAAAAAGATATCAATCACTATTTGACCAAAAGGAGAAGCTTGTTGTGTTTACTAGTAATTCTGGAAGGTGTTATCAAAGTGGTGTCTATTTCGCTCGAGGATTTTTAGGAGATGATTACTCAGAAGATACAGTTGAATTTGTTGTTGTTGATGAAGACAAAAAAATGGGTGGTAATTCATTGACACCAAGATACGCTTGTAAAACTTTGAATCAAGATTTACACAAAGATTTGGTGAATCAGTACGATAAGACTTATTTGGACGATATTTTATCTAGATGGCTAGTAGACAATCCTGGATTAGATTTAAGTGCAGATCAGGTCTCGTCATTATTTCTTTGGTGTGCCTTTGAGATTAACGTTAGGGGGTATTCTCCATTCTGCAATCTATTTACAAAAGATGAATTTATCAGAAGTGGGTACCGAAACGATGTTGGTAATTACTATCAAACTGGTCCAGGTAATAATATGACAAAGGTAATTGGCTCACCTATGGTGGAAGCGTCGTTGAAAATGCTTCAAGAAGATTCAAAAATTTGGTTGACATTTACCCATGATACTGATATTGAGATGTATTTGACATCTTTGGGATTGATTGTTCCACCAGGGGATTTGCCCGTTGATCGAGTACCATTTCCCAATCCATATAATGCAGCAGAATTTTTCCCTCAAGGTGCTAGAACTTACACTGAAAAATTGAAATGTGGTGAAAAGCAATATGTTAGATTTATTGTGAATGATGCAGTTTATCCATATCCGGATTGTAGTGGAGGTCCTGGGTTTACTTGTGAATTGAATGATTTTATCAAATTAGTTAAAAGTCGTTTACATGATGTTGACTATAAGCTTCAATGTGAAGTGGACGGACCAGCGGAATTGACATTTTATTGGGATTATAAAGACAGAAAGTATAATGCGCCGTTAATAGATCAGTAATTAGCCAAATTCTTGACTAAGTGGTAGGTTATGTATTAATAGAATAAAATGTATTCAAAAAGATCTCTCTGTAACTGTATTGGTTGGTATGACTTTTCAATATTTTCCGTATTCTCTTGGTACCAAATCTTTCCCCGGTTCAGGTCCATAATTTCCTCCGCACCGGTGCAGATCTGAAAAAAAATAAAGAAAAACGTAAAAGAAAACAAAAAATATCCAATAACCTTAACTATAATCAAAATCTTAATCGTTTATCCATAAAAACAGTTGAAAGTCTATTCAGATTTTCAAATTTACTTGCTTTCTGCCTGGTCATCCTAATAAATATGTCTATAGTGGTTCAAGATAAAGAAGATCAAATTTTGACTCAGTTGGAGCATCCTCAGCCCGACACCAAATCCCCACCAAAATATATTGCATATCTAGCAGGTGTTTGTTCCGGTATAAATAAGAATTTAGTGGGTCACCCGTTTGATACATGGAAAAGTCGATTACAAACAGCTCCCAAGGGGAGATTTAAAGGACCTATTGATTGTGCTTGGCAAACATTAAAGTATGAAGGACCATTTGGATTTTATAAAGGGTTTACTCCACCTTTAGTAGGTTGGGTATTTATGGATTCAATAATGCTTGGATCATTGCATACATATCGAGAGCTTGTCAAAGACTATATATATCCACAGGAAAAGAAATTACCATTGGTTGGTCATATGATAGCAGGGTTGGGAAGTGGATTGACGGTGAGTTTTGTTGCTGCCCCAATTGAACAATGTAAGGCAAGATTGCAAGTACAATATGATAAAAAATCAAGAACTTATAGTGGTCCTATTGATGTTGCTAAAAAAGTGTATCAAGCAGCTGGGATAAGAGGTATATATTCAGGTTTGATATCAACGATGATTTTCAGAACCAATTTTATATTTTGGTGGGGGTCATACGAAATTTTCACTCAATATTTTGAAAAAAATACCAAGATGTCAACACCTTCAATCAATTTTTGGGCTGGTGGGTTATCTGCTACTGTGTTTTGGATATTTGCTTATCCCGCAGATGTTGTTAAACAAAATATAATGACGGACTCTCCTATTCAATCAGAAAAGAAGTTCCCAAGATGGATAGATGCGGTAAAGTATATTTATAAAGAAAAAGGTTGGCGTGGATTCACTAAAGGTTTTGGTCCCGCCATATTAAGATCATTCCCTGCTAATGCAGCTGCACTTTTAGCGTTTGAATGGGTGATGAGATTACTGAAATAATTATTATAGATCCTATAGAATGTATTATAAAGTTATATCAAATCGAAATGCTGTATGCGTGTAAATATATTTATTCAAATTATTGCATTTTAGAAGCCCTAATAATTCCATGCTTCCTCACTTCTTGATCCATTAATTCTCTTATTTTATGACTTCCAGCAATACCAATTGACAATACTGATTCCAATCTATCCAATGGCATTTTATCTTCTAACAACATTAATGCCAATTTCTCACTTTTACCAATAACACCAACTGTTAAACAACTCATATCGTGTTCTTCTAAGTTATTTACATCTAATAATGGTGTTTGATCATATAATCCACAAGATACACCACTCACATAATCATACATTGATATACCAGCGTCAATGAGTGCTAATGTAATAGAGTTGATAACTGCAGCTAACATCCCACCATCCTGGCATAATACTTGAACATTTATAACAATATTTGTTCTTGGATATAAATTTATCATAACACTTTCTTCAAATGTTTTTTCTAAAGTAGTTTTAAGTTCAACTAATCTTCTTTCATTTCTACTTCGTTTTTTCCTTTCAAAAGTTGAAAAACTAGCAATATTCAAATTCACTTCTATATTTGCTCGTTCTGAATGTTGTTGAGATCTTAATGCTGGTTCTATTGGTCCTTGTACTGTGCACATCACTTTGGTATTACCTTGTTCGACATATGAGGAGCCATCCGATGAGTTTGGATGAGTGTTGATACGGCATTCAAATCTACGCAATTCGTTCCATCTTCTTCCGTCTATTCTAAGTCCCTCAGGTGAATATAATTCCATCTTTTAATTAAATAACAACTTTATAATGCTTGGGTGTAGATGCTAGGAAAACTGTTAAAAAAAAACAGAGAGATCTCTGTTCAATAATGTCATCGAATTCAGTTTTGAATTTTACCAATGAGAAAATAGTTGAAAAAAAAAATGTTCGCTCTCGCAACAACACATTGATTATCTATGCAAATTCTAACGTCTATAAACTCTGTATAAACTTCATTGTACACCAACAATTACTTAAAAAGAAAAACACAGATGAATACATTAACCCATTATCAAAAGTATTTTCTCCCAAAAATTCCAATTTATAAGCAAAATATAGCCAAGTGGCTTGTGAAATGATCCACAATAATAAACAACTTATACCAGTAATCTTATCTGTAGTCAATAGTTTGGTTTTGGACAAGAAATGTGGGAGAAATATTAAAAACCAAATGAAATATTGTGATGTAATGACTTTGTTGAATGCAACAAACACAAATGTTTGAATGAATAAACTTGATATTAAATCCTCTTTAGCAAATATCAATGGGATTATAACTGCTGATAATAGTAATTGTGGAACAAAAGCGATTTTTTCAATATCAAACCCATTAGAATCTTCTAATAATGCCGATTTATAATATAATACCATATTGTAAACTGAAAAATTATGACGATGATCGAGTCTTGTGACATGATACAAATAAGAATTGTCTATGAATTCCCATCCGTATTTTAAAAACATTAAATAATTAACTACTGCCAATGTAGTCAAAGTAATAATAATATATTTCAAGTTTTTGGCGTTAACAAGGTTAATTCCAGGAACACTCGCCAAAAATGGGGTTTCTTGGGAAGATAAATAATAAAGTATACTTGGTAAATATATTATGGGATAAATTTTAAAATGAATAGAAAGTCCCAACCATATGGCAGATAGTATAACATTGTCTTTATCCAACAAGTAGTACAATGACAACATAATCATTACTGTCAATACACTTTCTGCAGATCCTCGTGTACTTATAGTTATCACCATTGGATTTAATAACCAAATAGAGGATAATATCATTTTCTTCTTTTCCGATAATTGTTGTTGCTTTGATAAAAGTTTCAATATAATTAGTCCAGTAATAACATCACTAACCATAAATAACAATTTCCCAAAATGATACCAGTACTTGCCAAAATTGTCGGGTATTAACAAAATTGCTAAAATGGGGGTATATCTATATGTTTCTCTAAGATATGGCGATAGACCTTGATAAACAAATTTGGATGCATCATTGAATACAAGATAATCGATATCGGTATATTTCACGGGCATATATTCATCTTGATACAATCCAAAAAAGAAAAACCCGAATCTTAATAGAATTGAAAATGTGATGAGATATTTCAATTGACTCATGATTCTCTTCCAATTAAAGGGGAAAACAAAGATTTGGGGTGTTTCAGTAATTTGGAATCGGCTGACGTTAAAAAAAAAATTTCAACGTCACGGTATTGAAAGATAGATTTGTTTATACCAAACACGAAGATATTTTCAAAGAGAGAAGGGGAAAAAAAAAATCATTGAAAAACTTCTTCTCTTTTTCTCCACAAATTACAAAACTCAAACATGTCTACCTCCAACACACAAGAAGATGTTTACATAGAATATTTAAATTATGATTGGGATTCTTTCCAAGAATTTCAAGATGGTTTACAAGAAATTATGGATAATTATTTACAGAACTTGAAGGAACAAGATCCATCCGTTACTTCCATACCTAATTTAGACAAACAACAATTGATAAACCAAGCCAAGTCGTTTTTCTTTTGTAACAAAACTGGTAATATTATAAATTTAGATGATTTTGAAGATTGGAAGTTGCATAATGAAGATAAGTTTAAGAAAGACAAACAAATTGAGGAGTTGGGTACATCTGAGAGTACATCAACAAACAATCAAAGCGATTCTGATCCACCATACTCTTCAAACTATCAAGAATTGGTAGGGTTGTTAATGCTGGGAAAACCTATACCTGGGATCAAACAAATACCTGATACAGTATTGACAGATCAAGGGTCAACTGCTTCTGCTTCACAAAGAACTAAACCGTGGGAAAAGAATAGACTGCCAGAAACAACCGAGGAAGTTTCTTTTGTATAGAGATGTATTGATTTGTAGTCAGATCTCCCGCTTAACGGTGTAAAGGATAATGAAATTATTAATAGATTTTGAAAACCGACTTTTCGAGGTCCAATAGAAAGAAGATTGAGTCGTAACATAGGATGATTTTGTGGAAATTACCTTTTGAACTGACTTGTAAAGTCTATTCCACTTGGCAATTTAAGCGAAGTTGTAATGTAGACTTCAATAATTGTTGGTTGCCCAATTAGTGTGCACTTTCGTTCAATTTTCCTAAAAGAGAAATGGTTTTGATACAGGTAATATAATTGACTGCCTAATGTGCTAGATAAATATAGTACTAATATATGAAATTAACCCTAGTCAAATTGTTCCTCTGATATAGTAAAATGAATTCTTCATTAATAAAGGGTGGAATTGAATTAGTTGATCTGTGGAAGTGAATCATCCCCACAAAATTTTTGCAGCACTATTTTGTATTTGAGAGAAATTTCGTGGAATAATTAGCACTAAAAAAAAGTGTCTAGATCATGGCTTTGGTTCCGTACAATTTATATCATGAGACAAGAGTAAAATCTAAATCGTTCCAATGATTTTGGACAGCTCATAGGTTAAGAGGTCTACATGTGTTGGTGGCAGTAGTATTGGTATTAAGTGGGTGGGTCATGGTATTAGAGAGTGGGTGTTATAAAAGAAGGTTGTGATTTTTTTTTTCCACTGGTGGTGGTGGTGCTGATTGTACTGCTGTTCACTTTATTGTTTCGTTTCGTTTTTCCTTTGTTTTGTTGACGTTGACATTTTTTTTGCTGTTGTTGTTGTATGGGAATTTTTGTATTAGTTGTTCTTTTTTGTTTTTTTTTACTTGTTCAAAGTTTCATATAATAATAATATTCTTGTTTTCATATTTTTTTTTTCAGAACAAGAACAAATACAACTTATATAATTTGATCTTACTCTTATCCCCAGGTTTTTCTATTTGTTTTTGGGTTTGCCATTCATATATATATATCTATTATTCAAATCAATTTGAGGAGTATCATTAATTTAAATTATATCAGTTAACAATGTCGTATCGTGGTCCTAATCAATTTGGTAATCAACCTCCACATCATGGAATACCTTCTCAACCTCAACCACATATTGGTCCAATATCTTCCAGCAAAAGTCCTTTAGAACAATTTGAAGATGTTGCTAAAAAAGTTGAAGATTGGATCGATGATTATTTTAAAGTCTTGAAACCATACGTCCCAGCAATTGGTAGAGCATTTTTGGTGGCCACTTTCTATGAGGATACTTTAAGAATCTTCACTCAATGGAATGAACAAGTTTATTACTTGCACAACTATAGACACTATTGGCGTTGGTTGACCGTTTTATTCTTGATCAATAATATGGTGGTTATGACAGTTGCATCCACTTTAGTAATTGCCAGAAAAAAGAATAACATTGCTACTATTGCATTGATCGTTGTTGTTATTATACAAGGTATTGGGTATGGTTTATTGTTTGATGCTCAATTTGTTTTGAGAAACTTGTCCGTTGTTGGAGGGTTAGTATTAGCATTTTCCGATAGTATTGTTAGAGATAAAAGATCCTTAAACATGCCAGGTTTACCGATGTTGAACAATCAAGACAACAAAAAGTATTTCCTTTTAGCTGGTAGAATTTTGTTAGTATTATTATTTTTGGGATTCGTCTTTTCTTCTGATTGGTCATTGGGTAGAGTTTTCATTATTATAATCGGGTTAACTTCTTGTGCTTCAATTGTTGTTGGTTACAAGACAAAGTTTTCAGCTGCTATCATGCTTATTGTTTTATTCTTATACAATGTGTTCACTAACCAATTCTGGGCTTATGCATCTCAAGATGCTAGACGTGACTTTTTGAGATATGAATTCTTCCAAGTTTTGTCAATTGTGGGAGGATTATTGTTAGTGGTTAATGCAGGTGCTGGTGAATTCTCCATCGATGAAAAGAAAAAGATTTATTAAACTAAAAATTGAATCTTACCAATCCAGAGAGAATAAGTCAGGGGAATGACAGAATTTGTAATATTTTGATGTTTTCTTTATTTTGTTTTAGTTAACTAAAAGTTGTAGGTTAAATAAAATAAGGGTGTCATTTTCAGTGTATCATATTCTTTATATATTTATGTAATAAAGCAAGAAAAAATATATTGGCCCAATAAAGGGTTTGTAATTTGCAATTCACTAACAATTTAAAGGCGCCTAAAACTAAAACGAGAAGAAAAAAAAACTCATCTGTTATTACTATACATACATACACACACACACCACACCATTATAATTTACTTCCAGCAGTAATGTCTGACAGTGAACAACCTAAATGTCCGGTGGATCATTCCACTAGAAGCTCCTGGTTATCCAAATTAACCGGTGATAAAAAAGAACAACCCAAAGCAGCACCACCTCCAGTTTCGGAAGAACCATCTTGCCCCGTTGATCACAATGCTAGATCCGTGTGGGCCAATAGTGTATCGGTTCAAGTAACGGCTCCTGAAGCTATTGAAACCACGGGTACATGTGATTCATCCAAGATACCAAATACATTAGAAGACACAACAACTACAAATATAGATCTTCCTGGAGAAAGAGAACTTAGTTCCATACCTCGCACATCATCAAATACTAATTGGATTTATCCTTCCCAAAAACAATTTTTCGAAGCTATGAAGAGAAAGAATTGGGATCCTCAACAAGAAGATATGAAAGTTATAGTACCTATACACAATTTAGTTAATGAAAGAGCTTGGAAACATATATTGATGTGGGAAAAACCTTATGCCGAAGACACACAACAAAAATGTGGTGGGATCACTTTAACCAGTTTCAAAGGAGATCTGAAAAAGTTAACTCCTAGAGCTTGGTTGAAAAGTATATTTGGATATGATAAACCATTTGATCGTCATGATTGGTTAATTAATCGTTGTGGAGTTGAAGTAGAATATGTGATTGATTTTTATACTGGTCAAAATAGTCAAGTTTACTTGGATGTTAGACCCAAATTAAACACTTTAGAAGGTATTAAAATGAGATTTGGTAGACCATTTGGATTCTAATCAAAAGAAAAAATTGTTACTGTTTAATTTTAAACTTATATATATATATCTTTATATATTTTATAAATAGTAGGGTTTTTCAGTAGGAATTCTTGTATATATACATGATTATTTATTTTTTTGGAGAGGGAAATTTATCTTCTACCCATAAATTGACCAGATTGACCTAATTTTTGCATATTTTCACCAACTTGAACATTGGTTTCAAAATATTTGGCAACACATCTATCAAGACATAAAGATTCTTGCTTTGAAATATCAGCTTCATTATATGATTTGTTGATACATTTGGTGTGACATTGGGAAACTAAAGCATTGAACATGCCAGTAACCATATCTAATTCAGCTTCAGCAGCTTGAAGTTTTTGTTGAGATGAAATTTGAGGAGTAGTACCACCTAAGCCAAACATTATTGTAGTAGTTGTAATATAAAAATTGGTATGGAGTAATGAATATTTTCCATCATTTTTTTTTTCTTCACATTTTTTTCCAGTTGCTTTACTTTCAATTTTTCTTTGCCATTGTTGAAAATTGATGAAAAATTGTCGCAGATCAAAAAGCTTTAATGTCTTACAGTGAATTATGTCGCAAACAGATTCACTACTTAAACTAATTAACAAACACTACAAATTCATTCATTCATAACCCAGGAAATGTGATTTGTAGATATCCACCCCATAGGAGCTCTTCTATAGGAAACTGTTTCCTCAATTCATCCATATCCTTTTTATGTTCCGGCGCAATATTTGCTAACCCTTGTGCTAGGGTGATTGTTTTGCCATTAATACATGCACTCCCACCAATATGTGAAAATCTGCAATTGGTAAAATACGGCTGGTAAGTAGTTGTATCAGAAACAGCTTGACTAACATCATAATAATATCTCATAAATCTCCAGATTTGGGTTCGTGTATTCAATACAGCAACTCGTAATAAATTCTTATTTTCAGCAGCTAATTGCAAAGTAGCAAACCTTGAAACATCAAATTTGTCACTCGTATACGGCTCGGTGTCATAAAAACGCAAATGGCTATTTTTAACTCCACCTATGATAAACAAATAATCTCTTTCTTCATTTCGGTAATATACTGCTGTATGATGACAACAACGAAGTTCTGCTTCCTTTAATTGTGGTTCAGCAACTTGATTTTCTGGACTAAGGGTCTTGACTTCTTCATCTTCATCTGGTTTCTGGGATATATTATAGTAATCAAAAGCAAATGTAACAATCTTTTCCCATTTACAAGTCTTGAAAACAAACCTGTATAAATCTCCATGAAACTTGTTATCTTCAGCACATCCTCCTTGAACAATTAATGCTCTCGATTCAAAATATTTCTGGATTTTATATGATTCTCGTTCGTTGGATGGTAGATTGTAATCCCAAAACTTATCAACACTTGAATTAGTGACTTCATCTTCAGGTGATTTTTCAGTGGTTAAATTTGTAAATTGTTGCTTTTCACTTTCTCGCTCACTAACATTGATGGTACATGTTTCATCTACACCCAACAGATAATCAATTAAATTATAAGCAAAATACCCTCGTGGCAGTGGACAGTTTTCATCTTCATCTATAATAATATCACAAGTAATATCTGATCCAACTTTACAAACTAAAGCTTGTTTTGAAAAATTGACACTATTGAAAAATGGTGCCTTCTCAGTGGTTGTCAAATCGATTTTAAGCATTTCATTAGTTGCCTTGAATTTTGAAATATTGGTTGTAGGGGTATTAGTCTCCGGAGAGTATTCGTTTTCGTCCAAGACAAATCCCCCAAATACAAATATTGATACATTGGCACCCGATTTGAATAACACGTTGTTAGCTGTGTCTTCTTCTTCCATTGTTTCAATACTCACCGAATTTGTAAACAAATCACTGGGCGTACCGGTAGGCATTTCAAATGCAGAACCCCTTTTCTCTTCAAACTCAGACCTACTAAATGAAGGGCTGGGTCTGAATTCAATTGGTTCCCTTTCAAATATGTCTTCTTCTAATACATGTTTCCTAGTTTTCTGATTTTGTGAATGATCTGTAGTAAACGAATTTATGTCCGAAGTTGCTTCTGCTAAAGGAGAACTACGATCAGTATTATACCAGGCTTTGAGTTTGATGGGATCAATTGGACTCCGTTTAAATAGCTGTGCAGGTGAAATTGCTCTTGGTGTCAGTGATGGTATCTTGGTGTCAAAACTCTTGGGCATTGGAGAAGCTGTTCGACTACTGGATGCAGAAGGATTATTTGAATGTAAAATTTTCTTTCGTGCACTCTCTGAATAAGTCACTTTTAATGGATGAGGCGATTTTACTGTGTCATTATGTTTATGACGATGGAATATATTAGCAGATCTGGTGAAAACATTACCCGTTTTGGAAGAGTTTGTTGTACCAGTTGAACTTGGTTGACTCATACTGCTTGAGTTACTAGGATTGCCTCTAATTGCCGACAGAGGTCGATTACTTTCTGTACTAATTGGATATTCCCTAATTACAGGTGATCCTTGAATTACTTCACGATTATGAAAGTCTAATGACTGTGCAGTGTTAATCTTGTGTAATGTAGGACGCGTTGTCGTAGTAGCAGTGGTATTAGTATTATCCCTTATTGAGTGAGAGCCTTCCAATGGTACCAGTGGATTCAGGACGGTTTTCTCCTTTGCATATCCTTCTGTTCTGTTATTGAATTGCTTTGAGGATCCTTTAGATTCAGTGTCAAATACAGCTGCTGACAGATGATTCCCATTAATAAAGTTACTATCGAGGACTGAATCAGCAGGCTCATGGATATTAGAACATATTCCCATACCTATTCTACCTGCCTTTATCGATTTGTTATTTCGAGTCAATTTAACTTTTGAAAACTTTAATGTTGTGGTGTCAATAATATAGCCATCTTCGTTTAAAATAATAGCTTTTTCCACTATCCAACAATCTCCATTTTTGTTAGGACGCAAAGACTTATTTTCAATTTGGAATCCTCCATAGAAAAAGAAATGCCTCGATGATATTCTGGTAGATGCCATTCCAATTATATTCTTGGGGAATTCTTGCATTAATGCTGTATCCAAATACGTCACCGAGCCCCTCGTAGCATTATATTGAAGAAAATAAGGATTGGGTTCCATAAATGGGTTTGTTAATAATCTTGTATTGACAAAGGGCGGCAATTCAAATGGGAAATAGATTTGAACTTTTTCTAAATCAGCATTTGGTGGTAACCCCAAATGCTCAAAACTATTCACTTCAGATGCACAAAGACCACCAAATATAAATGTTGAATCTTCAATTTCAAAATGATTTTGGTAGCAAATTGTTGGAACATTGGAAATGTATTTCAACCGATCTTCATCGTCTTGCACGCGGTTTGGAATATTAATTGTAAGTTTGGGAATGGCAAAATAGCCTGAAAATGCCCCAATATGTTCTTCCTGGTAAGTATGCTTGTTGGAGTTGTCTTGGTTTGGTATGGAAGTGGCAGTATCTTTTGTGTGATGATCTTGACTCTGATGTGTAACTTCATCTAGATTCATTTCTGGTGTGAATGAGAACTGTAGATCATTATCGGTATCTACAATACTTCGACTGCAACTCTCAGGAGCTAAATTATACTTCAAAACTGAATAAGGGATATTGAATTTGTTCCTCAAATCACAACATTCATAATCAGATTGAGTTTGATCGAAAAAGGAAATTGGCCGGGGATTGTTAGCCGACTGTTCATGTTCCATCTTAGATTCTCGATTTAGGTTGTTGGTTTTAGTGACTGATAATGAAGTAGTATTTGGAGTTGCATTAAAACTGTTGTCATCTCCATAATCTTTAACCACGTCCAAATTGCATTTATTAATTGCTGAATCAATTTGAGTGTTGTCTTTGTAAATCTTTTCTATATCTTTGTGTGCGTTTTGTCTGTGTGCTTGTTTGTATTTCAACAGTGGGGTAATCATGAGGCTGTCCTTTTTTTCTCTCTCTTGCAACGCTCGTGTGGTGTATATTGTTTAAAGATAATCTCAATTATAGTTGCTTACGATATAGATAACAAGTATTGATAGACTTTGGTAAAGTAATTTGATAATTAATATAATCTTGAAAGCAATTACAATATTATCTCTTGTTCATTTTTAAAAAAATAATTAGAAAAATAAATTTAACGAAAAAACTATCTAATCAACACCTTGTTCAACTTGGAGAAACTCCGCAAATCATTCGCTTAACCCTTTCATGCAGCTCGATGTGTCAAAAATATGCGTTTCTTTTTACAACAGAATAGAACTTTTCAATGCATCAAAACAATGATAAATCAATAATGTAATCAACAAATCAGTTGATTTTTTGTTTAAAAAAGAAAAGATAGTAGCTGCAAAAATACAATTTTTCTTTTATTGCTGTCTAGTTTTTTTAATAATTGACGGACTACAAAAAGAGCTCATATATGCCGGTATCTGTTGCTTGCAACATGTATGTTCTAATCGAAACATACCACCACGGCAAACCCTAAGAACTGAGGCATTGTCCACTCCCAAGAGTTTATACATTAGGGCTGAACATATCGGCCTTGACCAATGTGTGAATCTATAAAGTATTGGTTAGTATCTCGTTAAAAGTTATGGTCTTGGATAGTTCTTATTGATACGTACATCTTGAATTGAAGCATTGATGAATTGTCTCACTTCTAATGCTAGCCAAACTTTCATCATACTCAAAGAGTTTTCATTCTTCAATATCTCTCTACCTTCTTTCAGAACTCCTAATCTTCTCAATACGGGTAATGAACTGTTTTTAATAAAAAAGTAATGTTAGTATTAATTCTAGTCTTTATATTAATCATTTGATTTATTGGTTATTTTTTCCTACTGGACCAAAAACAAGCTGAAAAGCTCCATTTCTTCAGTAGGAAAACCAAATAATAGTGCATATACAAACCTTGCAAATAAATCCAAATTAGGATCCAATTGTCTTCCAATTCCCTCTAATAACAAAATCGCCACCACAACTGTAACAAAATCACCTTCCATTCTCACATGATGGTTTCTAACCATTCCTAAAACTTGATCAAGTAAATCACCAATACTTATATTTCCTAATGTGAATGTTCTTTGTTTCATTCTGTCAACTAATTTTTCCACTTTCAATGCAAAGATCTCCTTATTCAATACTGTTTCTGGGGTTCTTGATCTTTCTGCCATTAATTCACCAGCTCTGTATCCATCAAATTCTGACAATGCTCTGAATAAATCAATAAAGTTAATTCGATCTTCTTTGTTTAATTCAGTTACTAGCCCTACATCTAAGAAACATATTTCAGCGTGATATCCTTGTTCGTATAGTTCAGACAATTTTTCACACCATGCATTGGTGTTGTCGCCCAATTTCAATAATTCGTTTGTTATTTTGTTTGTCTCCGTCTCATTAGAAGTTTTCACTATCTTGTACTCCTTTTTATGTCTGTATAATTCATTTTTGTAAAAGCGAACCATCATATTACCTGGATGAAGATCAGCGTGAACAAAATTGTCCAAAATCAACATTTTAAGAAACGCATCTAAACCTTTATCACTAACTTCTTTAGATAAATTCTTACCATAATTCTCTGACAATGATAAAAGCTTGCTCAATGGGATAGCATGAATATATTCTTCCACAAGAACATCCCTGGTGGTAAAGTTCAAATATGGTTTGGGGAAATGAATGTCCAATCTACTTTTAAAATTCTCTCTAAATTTGGCCAAATTGAGTGCCTCGATTCTAAGGTCTAGTTGTAGTCTCATCAATATAGAAAACTGCTCGACTTCATCGGGCAAAGACAACCATTCCATTGTTGGGATAATGTTTATTACATTAGCAAAAAACTTCATAATCTTTAAATCACGGTTGATTTTGAGTTCAACATTAGGATGCAACACTTTAATGGCAACAAATTCATTTGAATCCAAGTGTTCTGTAACAACAATGTTTTCAAAAAATTGTTCCTGTTTGTCTTCAGCTTGTAATTTCAATTGTTTAACAAGTTTATCTTCATCTTTTTTAGCTCTTTCTAATACTTTGGGTGAAAGCTTACCAAGATAAACTTGTGCTATAGCCCCAACTCCTAATGGCTTTTCTTTAAATTCATCAAAGATCTCATCAAATGGTAAATTGCCAAAACTCTTGGAAATAATTTTTTTCGTCAACTCCAATGAATGAGCCTTTGCATTAGAATGCAAACTGCCCAATTCATTACACATTTCTTCTGGGAATATATCAGTACGTGATGCTGCCCATTGTCCCAATTTAATGAAAGAAGCACCTGCAACTTCAGCACTCCAACGCAAGTACCTATACCATAATGTAGCCCCAGTTCTGACCAAATTCCCGCTCTCGGATCTATGCCTTCTTCCAAACCAACAAATTGGTGAAATCAACAATACGGGAACGAAAATACAACTTAATTCAATAAACCTTACAAATGTAAACATGGGATCAACTAAATAATCTTCAATTGCAAATCTCAAATAATAAAATGTTCGAATAATCCAACTTGGATGTTTTTTCTTTGTCTCTCGATACCCATAATATTGATTGTATTCTTCCTTTTGTGATGATTCATATAACCCCATTTCAAATGTTTCTGAAGTCTTTGATGGTGTTAACGTATGAACGGATGTATCTAATGCATGCACGTCATTATCAATGTGTTGATTGTATACCGTAATTGAGGCTAAGGCTCCAATAGATATTCCAAAGACTGCTCTATGAGAAGTGGGAAATTTTGGAAACGTATTTGTTTTGGTGTATACATTTCTGATTGTCGATTTGGAAACAAATGGAAGTGTTCGTATTGATGGCTTTAGTATTCGAAACATTATCAGTAATAAACAATGTGGATTGTTACTTAAATTCTAAACAGCAATATTTTCTAATAAATAAATAAATAAATAAATAAGTTCTCTATACTAATTTGATTAATCCTCTATAAATCTAACACAATATCAACATTCTATATGTATTTAAATTCCACTACCTAGATAAAGGTTGTTGCTTTTTTTTTCTGGTGGTTTTTTTTTTCGGGCTTCTTCGATTGCTATTCTAGGAAGTATGAGCAATGGTTGATTCTTGATTCCCGTTGACCGAGGCATCGGCACGACCATTCTCTTGCAAATGATTTCGAAGAATCGACACCCACAATCCAATTGTTGATGCCCCCTTAGGGTTGGTCTTTGCTCCTCTTCTACTTACAATTCCGTCGTGAGCATTCCAAACATCCAAAAATACAGGTATTTTAATCCAATCCAATGTATTCAAGTTCTTTACAATGAACAGTTTATCTTCATTTAAAGGTAATTTGTACTTGTGATCTTGGAATAATGGGAAAGACTCGTAGCTTTTTAACGTTTCTATGCTTTCCGAAATGACTTTATCATTTTGTTCAATATCCATTTCAATTGATTTAAAGTTTGATTTTAACGTATCAGCCTCCGAACTCTCATCGACACCATCAGAATCAGTGTTATAATCAGTATTTTCAGCTACCAAAGCATCTTCATCATCCTCATTTTTAATAGACCCGGCTTTTCTACTTTTATTCAAATACCTTTCTTCGGCATATAAGACACGGTCCATGGTATCCTCTGTCAAATAAGAAGTATCTCCTTTAAATGACTCGTGTCTGTCCAATGTGCGACGTTTCAAACGCTGAACATTGCCCACTTTAGCATCATCAGGATCTATAGGTGCGTTGCCGTAAACAAACTTTTTCACTCTCAGCCAGTGTTGAGGACTTAAAGGTCCTTTGACAAACTTGATTTTAATAAAACTATAGATCGAGACAGTGGTGGAACTAATAAGAACAAATGGCACCCAAAAGGGAACAACCAAACAAGCCAATAAAGCAATAACTAAAATCTTGGCCCATCGATTCTTTCTAATAAATGGTGTCTCCTCCTGTTGATTCCCAAGAAATATTTTTTTATCCTTTAAAGATAAACGATGAGATTTGGTTAAATCGACAAACTTGGGACGAACTAGTTTATTAGCAATCTTCGCTTGGGGTAGATTATCCAAGTAAACAATTTTTATGTTATCCAATTCCTCAAATGGGGACACATCTGTTATGAAGGAAGTGAAAAACGCCACGGTTCTATCATTTTTGATATTTGCTAAAAGAATGTGCTTTTGAAATTTCTTTAATCCTCGCATATACTTTTCTTGTGGATCTGCCATTTTAACTAATATCTTGTCGTGGTCTGCGATAAACAATTGTCCCCCTGACTTCCCGAATAAATATGGTCCTAGTCTATTGGCAACTGCATCAAAGATATTGTCATTAAAAAATTGGATTCCCACGTGTGGTGTGGCAAATGTACTGAAAAATATTGGTTCAATCTTTTCAAAGAAATCTAATTCATTTAGTAAACCAATCACATATCTAGAAATTAATCCACCAAGTGAATAGCCGATGATACTTATTTTCGTAACTTCAAGATCGTTATTTTGTTTCAATGATTCGATTTCATAGAAAATATCAGCTATAATCTTTTTTGCATTTAATTCTAGTCCATCATAAGTTTTCCAAAATCTAAAACACGCAGGTTTAATGGTTGCAATTTTATCGTCAGTTGAACTGGGTAAATTTTCTTTTATGAATTTTTCTATTGTCGCCATATGAGACGACGTACCCCAGAGACCATGGATTAACACAAACAAATGAGTTGATTTTGATTTAGAGTTTGATGATAGGCTCTTGTTGATGTCACTCATAGTAGATTTTGTATAAATTATTTTATCAACCAAAATAATATGAAATCAGAAAGAATCAAAGAAAAAAAATAAAATGGATAAGAAAAGAAAAGAATGAAAGGGATTCCTAGACTGTGCGAAGAAGAAGAAGAAGAAAAAAAATAGAATAAAGACGATAAAAAGAATGTGATTATTTTACGACCACAAAAACGTAAACATACTCGGTTGTAAAGAATTTAAACCCGTTCTCCAAAACTAAGTAATCTATAAGATTTGAAATCTATCCAGTGTACTTGCTTACTAGTTACCTATTTGGTGTTATATAATATATCGTTCAAACCAACATTATACATAAAAGCATCTAAAGATTCAGATTGATTTTTAGACCCCAATGAAGTATGACCAGAAACTAGATTGTTGGAGTCTAGAGTAGGCAGAAACTGAGATAAATATTGGTTTTGTTGTACATGGTCCGGTAATTGTGGAGATTGTTGTGGGTAAGCTTGTTGCTGTTGGTGATTCCCAAGCTCTTCTGAGACATTTGAATACGCGCTGGGAGTATTCTGATATGGTTGTGCTGTCATAAAGAAAGGCATGTTATTATTTGTCGAGTGTTGCTGATTGGTGGTTGTTGGCAACAAGTTACCAAAATTGTCAATAAAATTGTCATAATCTTCGTTAAATGGAATATCTGTAGTTCCAACGCCAAAGCTTTCAGTAGGAATGGTTGTTTCATTTGTAGTTGTTGAACTGGCCCCATTTTCATGTTTCTGTTGTGGTTGCTTCTTTATATTTATTCTATTGCCATCCATATCAAGATTAAATTTATTCATTAACGCAAGCTGCATTTGTTCGACAATATTATAAAATCTAGATGATATTGGATTTGTTTGGCTGTAGTATTCAAAAATCTTTTTAGCTGAATTCAAATAGCTCATTTGTTTGCATGATGAATATCCATCCTTCAAAGTATATCCGTTATCCTCGAGGTACAAGAGTGATAATCCAATGATCAATGTTGCCATAAAACATGTATGTGTTAGACCATGCAGCTCAGCTCTCCCGCTGGTAATGCGTATAGTATTGATGTAATTTTCCACTAGTTGTATTATCAATGCTGATGATTTTGCTGTAGCTTTGCAAAAATTGTGCATGGCCACTTCTGGTCTAGTTTTTGGTCTCTTTAAAATTTTCCGTTTCTTTTTCTTGTCAAAAATAAGGTACATAAAGAAGGGTCGAGAAAGCAACACAATCGCATATAATTGTGATAAATGTAAAAGCAACAAGGTGACCTTATGATCAATCCACGGTTCTGCAATTTTGCTTGGAGGGTTGCTTGGGTTGAAAATCTTATCAATTTGAAGTGGCTCCGGCAAGCTAAGTGACCACAACTTTAATTCTATTGCCAATTTTTCAGCCTTATAAGGATTAATTATTCCATCTGAATAATAATTTCTAACAACTTTCCCTAATAGTTTGGATATTTTGCATGCTTGTATCATGCACTCAAATCGTGTATCCTTTATTAGGTTGCCATCTAAATCTCTGTCGTAAACGTCCTCGCTGTCAAAATCATCCCAGTCATAATCATCAATTATTAATGGTCGCCCCAATAGTATCGACGTGATCCGGTCTAAAATGTACAAAGTCTTGAATAATCTTCTCCGATGAACAATATAACTACGATCTTTGAAAGATTCGTTGATAAACTTTCGATGTAAACCTAATGCTTGTGCATTTCGAATTGCCATTCCCAACATTAACCATGCGGTATTTCGTTGTTGTTTTGCTTGGTAGTAACAATATGCTAAAGAGAATGCTTCCGTTAGCCATAATTTTCCTTTATTCATATTCATTTTGGTCAAATAAAACCCAAATTCAAAATATGCTGATGACCGCATTGTTGGTGACTGTAATTGACTCAAAACTGGATCGTTAGTTGCTTCCGCGTGTAGTAGTCCTATGGCAATTACCAAATTTACTAGAGCAATCTTTTCTGGGTCACACCCGCTATAGTTTTCATAAACGGGGTTAATGCTATTCTCTTTAAAATATTCAACATTGACAAAGTAGGTAGCTTGTTGTATGTTCATGTAAAATATTCTAACAATCTCATTTAGTAATTGTCGACTTGGTAATGCAACTTGGACTATTTCTGTTGATTCATCTGGCTCGTCAATAACTTCTAATGAATCGCTCTCTGACGTGAAATCTGATTCCCCTATTCTATCCAAAAAAATGTTCCGACATTCGAAAAGAAAGGACAACGGTGAACTTTCCCCCACATATCTTAAATTACCTTCAGAATCGTATAAAACTTTAGGAGGGGCCCTTTCATTTTTTGGAGGATCTGGATGGGTTTTCTTGTCGATTTTTCTGTCCTTGTCTTTTCTTTCATCGTCTGGTGTATCATCAGCAGCAGGTGGGCTTTGTTGTGTATGCTTTTCCTCTTCATTTTGTTTATTGTCTAATTTGTGTAACGGGAAGGACAACAATGGTTGAAGTTGAACTGGAACTTTTGAATTTCTAGTTAACATCTTCAATGTAGTTTTATCAATTTGATTCTCATCCTTTTTGATTTTGCTGGTAGTTGAGCTTGTTGCAGTTGCGGGTTTATTTCGTATTGTTCTTTTCTTATTCTTGCGTCGTATTGTACGTCTATCAACAATATTAAACTCACATTGGATTCCCTTTTTTGTGCATAATTCACAAGGCGACACTCCTGAACATTTGAATTTTCTCTTTTTGCAATAATCACAAGCTCTGGAGACTTTGGTTCGTTTATCTAAATCAACATCCATAGTAGCTACTATTCCCAAAATAAAAATAAGAATGGAAGAAGTGGGAAGAAAAAAAATATATTATATTAAGTGGAGTGGGGCAGTTTTGAGATAATCCAGATGAAATCAATGGTAGATATGAGAAATTGAACTAGACACATAATATAAACTTAATTGGGACATGTTTCAAGTCAGATTACGTCAGCAACAAATAATGTTGGAAAATCACAAGTCAATTGGAAATAATCAGATGTAATTTCGTGTGGTATTCTTTGCAGTTGAATTCTTAATACAGCCTATTGTTTAAAAACGTTCTTTTTTATTTTTCGCCTATGCTTATTTTCGGAGTTTATGAATGTTTGGAGGTACTACCAATTTGACCATAAATTGAAACGTATTCTTGTATTGGACTGGAGCTATGTATAGAGACCATAGTTTAGTAAACTATTTTGGCTATGTAAATTTCTTCTTTAACAGAACACCATATGTTTATGAGAGTTTCTTGGAAACTAAATTGCATTCGCTCGCTCATTTAAAAATCATGATGCTGTCAAGTACATAAATCTATATGTACGGATCTATTCTACCACCATTCAGGAGCATCATAGCCATTAGGTCTACTAGAACACCTGTAACCAGTCTCAATTGTGTCAAATTGACACACGGGTTTAAGGGTCGATATTGTTGCCCCAAATCCTTTTGATTCTTGTTTAACAAAGTACTGCGCGTTGTTTAGCAAACCTGGTCTTTGTGCAATCATCGCGTCTAAAGCCGTCTTGGATATCTTATCAACAGAATCATAATATCTAATCTTAGTAAACTCTTTATATTTGTCGTTTAAAAGGATCTGTGATTTCCATAACTCTTCTGGATATTGACCTTGCTTCAACAACAATAAATCATATTGCACTAATGATGAGGTGCATAAATAACTACCTCCGTATTTGTGTCGTTTGTAGATGCCCAACATGATAGCAATTGCACCCAAACAACCAGTACCGTAATCGCTCATTGGGAAAGGGGGGACCATTGGCTCGTTTTTACCCATTGATAATCCTTGTACCCATGCCACACCACTTGCACAATCAGCAATTTGTTGCCAGCCAGGACGACCACTCCATTCGCCAACAAATCCAAAACAATTTTCAGCTCCATAAATGTATCCCTTACCTCGTTCAATCCCCAATTGGGTTAACTTAGTTGGGCCGTAACCCAATTTCTCAATGGCTCCCTTTCTGTATCCGTCAATGACCACATCAGCATCTTTTAATAATTTTTCAAATTCTAACCTATCGTTTGGATCTTTTAGATTTAAATTAGTGGTATGCTTACCCATGTTAGCGTCAACCTGGAAAAATGGAACATCAGGTAAGGTGTCGTCAGAGGTCACTTTGATAACAGTTGCACCGTATTCAGCTAATATCTTACCGATGGTTGGCCCTGCAATAATACGACAGAGTTCGAGCACTTTGACTCCGTCAAGAATTTTTCTGGACGATAAAGTAGCTGCAAATTCAATTTTTGGAGTTGACGTCTCAAGTGTTTCAACTTCAAATGGGGGAACTTTACTGATTGTTGCACCATGTTTGGTTTGCAAAAATACATCAGGCTTTAAAGCTTCGACTCCAGCTTGTTTGTTTTTTGTGTTTAGTTCCTCTAATTCATCTACTGTGAATTGATCCAACTTTTCTTGGTAAATATCAACAATCTTATCATAGTCTTCCAATCCTGGAACAAAAGCAGGCAATCCAATCATTTCAAGACATGTTGTTGCATCCAACGAGCCATGAATGTGATAAAATCTATCTTTCTCCTTAGTGCGATACAAATTGGCTGACATTCTTCGATATGGGTCTGACTGTGCTTGATTTAAATCAGTTGGTTTTAAATACTTCAAGACCTCTTTCTTATCTGTTTTAAAAAATCCATCAACAGAAGAACAATAAGTTGAAAATAAGAATAATAAAGCATGCTCTAAATCAATTTTGCATGTACCATCGTTAGACCCAAATCTTTCTTGAGTTAATTTCAAAGCAACCAATGCTTCAAGACCTTTCAATGCTGAAATTGTTTCAGTTTGTTTTAATGGACAAGGAACTATCAAATTGTTGGAATCATTCTCGAACTTTATCTTTGATACATTCTCTGTGATAAATTCTTCAGGTAATAATGAGAGCAAACTGTTGAAAATTATCTTTGTTTCTTCTAGTTGAGAGTATTTATTCAGTGTCATGGTAATTACAAAGAAAAAATATTGCAAATGTTCAAAGAAAAGCAGAACGTTGGCTTCATTTGGGTTGATATAAATACTGCCTTAGCTTGTAGGAAATGTGTAATTAATAATTTTGAACTGGAAACAAGCTGCTCTGTCGGAAATATGCAGCATATTGTTGGGGACAAAAGATTAAACTCGACGGATATAGAAATTGAGGAGATGCGATTATTATAGTTGACAAAAATAAAACTATCTATATTTCCGACTATAGGCGTAATCAATTGTTTTAACTTAAATTGGGGTCAAAGTTTGATTGAGTTAATTGTTACACGGAAATTATTTCCAATAATGATAAGCAATATGAATTGGTGTTACACAATTGTATAATTCTATATACCAACTTATTCACTCAAAGCTTTTGCTGCGGCACTTGGATCCAAATAAACTTGATAATAATTCATCTTATATCCATTTTCATCGCCAGTGCTGTTTTCAAGTTTCATGTGACCTGCCCATTCAGTGGTTACATTCTTCCCATTGATCAAAGTATACTCAACATATCCGTTTAGCAAAATTTCTTTTTCATTGATTTCAGCAACATTGTTCACCACATGATGTCTATGAGTAACTTTCTCCCACATCCCTTGTCGTAATTGAGCAATTTCTTGATGTCCCTCTACTTTTTTCAATCCCATAACTAGGGGGGAATTAGTGGTGAAAAAATCCAAATAGGGATCATGTTGTTCATCTGAACGCGGTGCTTTATCGGATGCTTTGTAGAATTTGACGATAAATTCTTTTAGTTTTTCATTATTTTGAATGTCTGGTGAATAGTTTGTCATGGTTGTACGTATTATCTTGCTTAATGATAAGTCAAAAGAAGTTAGGGATGTGGGTGCATATTCTTTTTATAATGTTAGTTTATTATTTGATCTCCGCATTATTCGACATTTTAGGGAACTGCTTATCCGCTATTAACGGAAGTCTTTCAATCAATGATAACGGAAATAGATTTCCATCATTTCCAACTTATTTATTAAAAATATGATCAAATAAATATCACAGTAAAAGTATTAACTGTTATCAAAATTCTTACATAGAGTGGTTGTTTTTTTTTCAACTATTAATAATGCAAAGTGGGTTCTCAAAAAACAAACAGTTTTATACCTATATTCCAGCAGTCAATTCTAGTAGCACTAAACTATTATTGTTCTTACATGGATTAGGCTCATCTCAGAATTTTTATTATCCTATTGCTAGGAAATTTCCTCAATTTAATGTTTTGTTAATTGATCATGAAGGAGCAGGACAATCGAAGTTGTTGCATCATACTAATTTGTCGTTACAGGACTTGTCTGAAAACGTCGTTTCGGTTTTACAAGAGTTATCCTTGAATAAATTAGAAATTACCTTAATTGGACATTCAATGTCGGGAATGCTTGTCAGTTATATGAATTTGTTTACTGATTTACCAATTATTGAAAATGTATTGATTGCTCCTGTTCATCCTCGAAAGAATTTGGTAGATATAATGCAAAAGAGGATCGATTCATTGCAAGTAAGTAAATCACTAATTGAATTTAGTAATACTATTCCTGAAGCAGCTACTGGGTCTAACTGTGGTGATTTACAAATTGCTTTTATAAGACAATTAATACAAGGAAATTCTGTTGATGGTTATATTGCCAATTGTCAGGCTATCAATAGTGGTATAAATTACGATTTTGACTATGCAAGAATTAATAAGCCAACTTTGATCATTTATGGGAAACAAGACCAGACTTCGCCATGGATAGGATGCGTTGAAGAAATCTATAAAAACTTGCCTAATGCTCAATTAAAGGAGCTAGATGTTGGCCATTGGATTGTTATTGAAGATGACAAAAATGTGTATGATGCTTTAGAAAAGTTCCTCCAACAGTGATGTTTATTTATATATTCAGTATGTACACACCCCAAAACTTCATTAAACCTAACTGCTCATTGCCCTGAATCACTTCTTCCTTCTAATAGCAAATCATTCATACCGACATCATACATAAACTCCTCAAGCCTTGGAACGTTTTCCATTCTTCTTTCAAACTCTTTTAACGAAGTCCTGCTACTATTATTGTCTTCTGAATTAGTGGCCGAAGGAACAAAAAATTGTTGAAAATTTATAATGTTTTCCAACGGAGTATTGAAAATAGATTCCCCTTGATCTGTCGGTTCCTTAGAATCAAATTGTGTTTGATACACTTCGGGTAATGGCTGGTTTTCAACTCTTTCTTGAAATGGTGTTGGTATTGGTAATGAAAGCAACTCATCATTTTCATCTTGTGGTTGTGCTTGTAAAGTTAACGTGTTGATCAATCGCAACACTATTGTGTGCAATCTATAACTAATGGTATTAGTTGATCCATAAAAGTTCAATATGGATTTGGCAATATTCAATTGTTGCATCAAGTCATCAATAGAATACTCGTCCTTTTCGTAATCTGAGTTTGTTTGACGATACAAGATTGTTAATCCCAACATTATTGCTGCATGACAGCAACAATTGACGGTAATATACAGTTCAATTCTCTGAGGATGGCATTTTGTATATATGTGAATAGCTTGTATAGTTAATACTGATGCTTTAATGCTGGCAGAACAAAAATTCTTTAATACTTTCTGCTGTCTATCTGTAGAATTGTCCGTGTTTTGGTCTTTTTTAAACAATAAATACATGAAAATTGGTTTCCCTAATAACATTACTCCATATAATTGCATGATATGAATTAATAATATTGGATAGTTGTCTGACATAGCTGGTCTCACGGAACTATCAATTTCGTAAGAGATTTGGGTCTGGGAGGTCTTCAATATCTTGTCTATTTGAATAGTACTTGGCAATTTAAATGACCACTTTTTCAACTCTATGGCTATAGTCTCTGCCTTCATCAAATTAACAACGCCATCTTGGTAAAAGTTTTGTACAATATGCCCAAGAATCTTTGAAAGTCGAGTATTCGCATCTAAACATATTGCAGAAATATCACCATTCAAGTCATTAGTAATAATTTCTTTATCTCTTGGTATGAGAAAATCGTCCCAATCGTAGTCGCTAATAGATAATGGCCGACCTAGCATTATTGATGAGATCCTATCACAAATGTATAATGTTTTCCATAATTTTCGTCTATGGATGATGTATTGTGGATTAGGGAAAGACTCATTCACAGCTCTTCTGTGTAGTCCTAACGCTTGGGCATTCCTGATTGCGTTTCCTAACATCATCCAAGACGATGATCGTCTTGCTGTTGACTGATAATAAAAATACATTAATAAACTGGTTTCAGTCATCCATAACCCACCATCATCGAGTATATTTCTAATCAAATCAAATCCACTTTCAAAATACTGACTTGAATGAGCACCAATTTTCTCTACTATGCCGTGTTTTGATTTTTCAGCAAATAATAACCCCAATGAAAAAATCAAATGGAAAGCAGCCATTCTTTCGGGTGAAATGTTCAATGGATCATCAATAACTTTGATAAATTGATCACTAAGCCATTCTCTATTATAGATATACCACGTTTGATTGATATTTGCTTCAAAAAGATTCAACAACAACAAGGCATGTTCTCTTTTTGGCATTTGTAAAACTCTACTTTGTTTAACATGAGATATTCCATCAATTATATTTACTGTATCAGGATCATCTGTAAATTCAGACACCCCACGTATAGATCGGAAGATTTTTCTTGCTTCGTAAAACAATGAAAGCGGGCTGCTTTCTCCAATGTATCTTAGTCTTCCATCTTTATCGTAAAGAAGTCGTAGGTTATTTCCATTGCTGTTTGATAAACCCTGTGTGGTCACATTGCTGTTCGTAGAATTGGTATTTGATCTATTGGTTGGTGTATTATTGGTTGTTGATATTGTTTCAGATTTTTGCTTGCCGTCTTGAGAAATATTGGTATCTCCATCAGATGTATCGTCTTCTTCTTCTTTCTTTAATGGGAATGAAAGTAATGGTTGTAGATTTTTTGGTATATACTCAGTCGTATTTGTTGCAGAATTATCTTTCAAAGTCTCTGAATGTGAGTTGGACAACCTAATCTCCTGTTCCAGTCTTGTTTTAGGAACTGGGTCCTGAGACTGTTTGTTTATTTTGTTTTGAATATCATCAGTAATAAGACTGTTTCGTTGGGCTAAGTTATTATGTGAAAGAATCTCTATCGAAGACGGCTTGTAAACTTTCGACCCCTTGGTTGTCCGTTTGTCCACAATACTAAAAATACAGTCAATTTGTTTCTTTGAACATAAATTACAGGGTGCAATCCCACTGCATTTGTATTTTCGCTTCTTACAGTAATCACAAGCTCTGGATACTTTTCTTCTTCTTTCTTTAGTGGTTTCTATATCCATAATTCAAAACCATATAAAGGGAAAATTGTGTAGAATAATAAAGATTTAATTAGTATACTTACCAGACTTTTAGGGGTCTGGTCCAAATTGTAATATATATTGAAATAAAACGAATATAAAAAAAAAACAATGAATGAAACCACTTGTTGAAAAAATAATGATGAAATAGAAAGAAAAAGAACAATTAAAGAAAGAAAAATCACAAAAATGATTTGAAGAGAGAAATCTACACAAAGTTAAAACATTGTAAAAATTAACAGTTTTATTAAACAGTTAAAGTCAATATACAGTACTTTGAAAATTTTTGTAGAATCAATTTAAACGACTATTTATTGAATGATTAATATTGACAGAAGCAGTAGAACACTGGAGTTTTCTCATTTTCAAGTGCTTATGATATGAGTCAATAATTATTTAGTGATTTTTTTTTTTGTGAGATCTTCTCCACCTTGCACAATTCCGGTTCCGCAATAAAGTTTTTTTTTTTTTCAAAATTGCCGATATGCATTAAAAGTGAGATCAATTTCCGGACTATCATCACTTCTAAACTAAAACTTCGCTTATGGACAGAGTAATTGATCTTAGGGAAACCTTGGTTATGTAAAGCTTGAACTTGTGTATAGAAGAGCTGTTTTTTGCAACAAGAGAAAGTGGCTGGTCTATTTCTTAATGTCCTTGGAGGGCGGGTGTGTTGCTGTACCCCAGGTGCTACAACTTCGGTTTGAAAATTTCCTATACAATGTCATATATTTAATTTGAATATTTTCCATTAATTAAAACCATATTAAAAACATATATCATTTTTTGTAGCAATGCAGAATGTCTCTTAGTATCCTATCTTTTTTTGCAAGTGTAATTTATTACAATTTAATTTCAGCATCTTGTCTTGCCTTGGCGGCAGCTCTTGCTTCCTGAATACTTGATTCAGTGGCCAATGAAATATCATAGTCTAACTTATACTCAACCTTGCCAACTAAATCTTTATCTTTATTGTCGACTTTTTCAAAATGAACAACAATATCATCCTTAACAGCATAAACAGAGTCATTATTTGTATAAGGGCATTCAGCATCGTATATTTGAGTGATCAAAGTATGATACCCTGGGTGTGAAACACGCCAATGAATATGGCTAGGTCTATTTGGATGTCTGTCCATAATCTTCAATAAATCTCCAGCAGGACCGTCATATGGGATTGGATACAGGGTTGGTCTCAAACATTCAAATGAATAATTTCCTTCGTCATCGGTAATAAATGTTCCTCTCAAGTTAAATTCTGGTCCATCGTGATCAGCTTGTTGACTATAGAATCCGGCACTGTTACATTGCCAAACTTCAAGTTGAGCACCACCTAATGGTTTTCCTTCAGTATCAGTGACTTTACCTCTGACAAAACACTTGACATCAGTAGGAATAGCTTTTTGGACAATTGAACCACCATTTGGATAAACAGGGGAATCGGGTAAATAAAATGGGCCAAGAATAGCTGACGAGGTATGATTTGATTGTTCACTCTCATTAGTCAAAGCATCAACTAATGTTTCTAAACCTATAATGTCGCATACCAAGATTCCTTCATTTCTTCTACTATCTGACATTTGACCAATTCTATTAATAAAGTCAACGCCCCATAACCAATCTTCAGTGGTTAAATGATTCTCTCTAGCAAAATCATGAACATGTTGCACCAATGAGGCAATCAATTTCTTGGCTCTTGGAGTGGCATTGGGACCTAAGGAGGTTTTAACACTTTCAGTAAAAGCTTGTGACATAATGAATTTGATTTGTTTGTGAGTAGATAAAGAAAAATGAAATACACTAATACAGTATTGTGTTGGTAATCTGAATTCCTATTGAATGAAGGAAAGTAGAAGTTCGAGAAACGATTGGGATTTGCATCTTTATTTATATCTCATTTTAAAAGAGTGGGGTGGCTCGGCTTTTTTTAATATACGTTATGTACATTATCATCAATGATTTCTTGAGTTTATTGTTGGTTTTAGTGAATGTCCAAAACTGATCTTAACTATTTTGTGTTAATCCGCACACTATAATTCTCTTTTTGTGCGGGAATAGGACCCCACACATAAAATACCAAGATCTTTCCCCAATTATATTTTTCAGTATTTCCGATAGTAGGTATTATTATTTCTGGGGTGCCTTTCTTTAGTTGATTATAAGCTTACAATGAGGGGTTTTGTGATTGGCTGATTTTTCAGGTGACGGATATCTGCAGCGATCATTCGATTAGAAAAAATTCAATATGAGAGTTCATATTAGCTTAGTTTTGTCAGGTATTGCTAGGGTTAAGTTATGTGTCTTCAAGCTTAGTGGGGAATATTTTTAAAATCCCCCAAAAATTATTTACTAGAGTTTATTGTTACTTTCAGGGCTTTGAATTTTTGCTTAATATCGGATCGATAGACGGAACGGAACAGGGCCGTAAGTTGATATTCTTCACCTATTTCCACAAATGTCAAATACATATATTTGCACCTACCAATTAGAGGGATCTTGAATTAATAACTTACTTTCTACTCTTTTTTAACATATTTCCTCTTTGTAGAGGTTATGGTTCCTGTGGGCAACATTGTGGCATTTCTCAGTGTCAACCACATTGGTTGCTTCTTTTTACCTGTAAGATAATCTACCAAAACCAACTTCCAATTACCAAAATATCCATCAAATCTAATATCAACTTCTAATGTTTCTCCGTTATGAAACCTTTTATATTCAGATTTACCATTATCCAAACAAGGATCGCTGATTAATTGTCGACCGTCATTTCTATTGGGAATAAGCACAAGTTTTCCTCCTTTTAAATTATATTTCCCATGTTGCCAAATTAACATTGCTTGAGGACATTGGTGGTTTCTATTATTCCCCATGACAATATATTGTGCCAGTTCCCAGTATCCATTTTTAAATGAATATGATATACCTGGTAGCTTAGGTTCTTCTAGCAATTCCTTCTGGGGATCAAAAAAAGTTGGTCCAGTAATTACTCGTTCACTTTGACTTTGCCATGTTCCCTGTATGGAATTCAATAACTCGGATGATGCGATTGTCAAAGCAATGTATAAAAGGCTTGGTATAAGGATGGTGTACATTAGCATTATAAGCACGATCCATAACAAAGAAACATGGTAAAAGAATAGTAGAAAATCTCATTTGCATCCATTTCCAGGAAAAGGTGTTTGGATAAATTGTATGACTACTACAGATTCTTTTTTTTAAGTAAACAATAAGCTACAGTAGTTTCCTAATTATTGAGTTGACCAAAAACTTTTAATTTTTTTAATGTAAAATACTTACCATATAGAAGTAATTCCTGTCTATACAGTAGTATCAACGATATATATATATATAAAGATTCAAATGCTAAAAAAAAGTTGAAATAAGAAAAATCCAAGTTACGATAAAAAATGAAATTGAGTGTTAAATAAACATCAAATAAATTCTAGACAATCAAAAAACACTTAGTTGAATTTACAGTCAATTGAGTATTTCAAAGTTTTGTCGGATTGCCAAACACCCCAATGTTTTTCAACGGAGCTAGTACCGGAAGTATCTGGTTTCCAGGCTTCATCAAAAGCTTCATAGACAGCAACATTAATACCCCAAGCTCTAAGAGCACAGATACCTTTTTGCCATTGATCAGCAGCATTTTCAACAGAAGGAACGGAATCACCATATGAACTACCATCAGTTGGCCAACCAGTTTCACCAACCCAGAATTCAATATCAGTGGAACCTTTAGCAGTTTGAAGAGTTTGCAAAGCTTGCATAACATCATCGAAAAGAGAGTATGAAGCATTAGCTTGACTGTTTTTTTGCCAGTATGAGAAGGAGTTGGAGTAGACAACATCTGCAGCATCGATGGCTGGTTTACTGGCACCATCAACTAAGACATTCCAAGAATCAACAGTACCAACTGGGACACTTGAGTAGGATTTACCGTTTTTGTCTTTAATGCCTTTAACTAAATCCTTGATGTCATTAATCTTGGAAGCTAATTCAGAAGCAGTCAAATCTTCTCTGTATAAAGCTTCAGAACCAACCAAGAAAATCTTGATGGTGGAGACGGAAATCTTTGGCAAATAATTTTGCAAAGCTTCCTTTTCAGCTTCAAAATGAGCATCATCATTTGGCCAGATACCTAATTGGATTTGGAATCCTTCAGCTTCAGCAGCTGGACCAAGGTTTTGTAAAGTGTTACAATCGGAAACAGCATAAGTTTTAATGATTTTCGAATGACTTTTCAAGAAATCTAAATCACCTTCAAAAGTACTGACGTCTTTACAAGTACCGTCATCATTTTTAACACCAAGGTTGAAAGCCAAATCACCCATGGCGGCAACTGAAGTAAGAACAGTTGCGAGAGTAGTCAAGAATTTGATTTGCATTGTTGAAATAGAACTTCTTTTTAAAAAACTGAAGGGAAAACGAATGAAGATATTAAATATAAGGATGGGAAGAAGTGGGTATAAGAATGAAGTTGATGTGACTTATATATAATAGGATCTATTTGTTGAGCAAAAGAAGATAGAATTTGAAAGTTTAAAAAAAAAAATAGAAGAAAAAAAAATAGGGTGAAGGTTGAATAAAAAATACAATCAATAAATATTAGCAAATAGAGAAAAACTTAGTGAAGTGGTGAGAGAAAAAAAAAAATACTAAGAAAAATATATAACGAGAGTTGGTGGTTGTCGTTGTCGGGTCCTTCCTCCGCAGTAGCAATTTGGTACAAGCAAGAAAATAAACAATAAACAACAAAATTGAGAACCGTCAGATTTTACTTTTCTTTTTTTGTACTATGGGGGGAGCGACGGAGAGACAGTGTGTGTGTGAAGAGGCGAAGGCGGCGGCAGCAGCAGGAGAAGAAAAATGAAAATACATTTCACACACAAAAATTCTTTTTTTACTTTCTTTTTGTTGATGGTTTGAGTTAGTGTACACGACCTTGACTTCCTAATTTGGGTATGTTTTTCATGTGAGTACTATTTATAGCAACATCGTGCATCTCCAAATCTAGAACTTGGGTCTATTTTGGGACAAGAATTATAATGTGTAATGATTACACTACCACCAGTTTATTACTTGTATGTATGTACATATATGGTCTTCTCCTACTACTCTATAACTTTAGCTAAACTAATTAATATGGCATCTTCTATTCTACAACCATCTGGGATATTCAACTTAGAATCAAATAAATGGGCAACACTGTCAATATTTTCAAATACGTTTGAAGTGTCAGCTTTAAATCCTGCTTGTAAATCTTTATAGTTCCCCAACACCATCAATACATTCCCTGTGGCCTCTTTGAATGTCAGTAGATTATCTAACTCCGATATTTTATTGTTGTTGCCAAAATAATCATCACAGTTTACATAGATGGTACTTGAATAACCATCAGATATTGGTGATTGAGTGAATATTTTGTTAAATTCACTGGCCATTCTTACATGATAACCAAAAGCAGCTTTGTGACCAACAACCCCATAGGCTTGTAATGGGGAGACGACTGTTTTGTTTTTCAAGTCAACTGTTACACGAGAATATATGGGGATTTCTCGTTTAATGTCTAATTTCAATGCTTCTTTCTCTCCAATATTGACATATTTACTAACAGTGATTTTGTGGTCGGACTTGGTCTTTTTGTTTTTCTTTTTCATCAATGGTGTTTCTCTGGGTATTATCATACCTTCTTTGAAATCCTTATATACTTGATTATTTTGCATGAATGGTAAAGTAGTTATTTTTGGTAATTTAAAAGCATACGTGAATTTGGGAAGGATGTTTTTAAATTTGGAATTTAAATGACTAGAAAACATTGTCTTCACGAGGTATGGAGGGGTGATAAAGAATTGCAATAGACTGGCAACTAATAATGAAGGAGATACTTTATCACCATTAACATTGGATTTTTTACTCGGATTAGCAAGAGTCTTTTCGGGTTCATCCTCAACAAATTTAACCTTGCTTCCAACGACAACAGTCAGTTTATCGTCTTCTTTATCATTGTTTGATTGTGGCACATCAAATACAATGATTTCGGCAACTTTATAAATGGTACAGGCTTTAGCAATTTGATATATGATATTGGTTATTTGTTGTAAATTATAAGCATTCTTCAGGGAAATTACTGTTGAAGGTATACATATTGAGATTGTCGTTTCAGAAACAGATTTTGTTGGCTTCTTAGTCGGTAAAGGTTCCGATTCTGTTGCTTTTCTTTTGGCCATGGTGCTAATGAGCTAGTCGTCGTTAATATTATCGAGGATCTGATGAATGTATTTTTCATCTCATCGTAATTTTTTTTTTTCTCTCGTTTTTTTCAATATCCTCTGATCTCGCCTTTCTTTTTTTATGTGTGGTTGTAGATTATTACTACATTTCATTGCAAATCAAGCCAAATAGGTTTATTGTTAATACTCTATGAAAAGCCGTTTTATGTATATTCACTGTAATACAATTGATTTATTATCTATTTATTTTATTATTTTTCGGTGGTTTTTTTACAACTTAAAATAAAACTATTTACGGTACAAGAATATAAAGTTGGTGAAAAAAAAATAGCATTTTTTTAAAAAAAATCTATACTTAAGCTTCAGTTGATTGTTCTTCAACTTTTTGGTCTTTTTCTTCGGCAGTAGTTTCAAATTCTTCTTCTTTGTCTTCTTCTGCTTCCAATTTAGCAATTCTGGCCTTGGCTCTTTCAATGTTGATTTTGGTTTGTTCTTCTTGTTTTTCTTCAAGGGCAGTCAAGGTTTCTTTCAAAGTCTTGATGGTTTCTGGGACTTCCTCTTCTTTAGTTGGGAAAGCAATGGTCAAGTCACTTAAGGCAACAACAACTTCTGGAGCAACAGTGAAATTCTTGTGTTTAGTAGATTTCTTTTGGTGTTGTTTACCCTTTTTACCTTTGGTACCAGCAAAAAACTCTTCTTGTTCCTTTTTAATGACAACAAAGTCTTCTGGGAATTCAACCTTTCTAATGTTGTTATTGATTGGTAAAGCACCATTGGTTTCGGTTTTCTTGGTTGGTTTGACATAAGATGGGTCAAAGTAAGACAACAAAGTGTGGATGGAATTGATTTCCTCGGTGAAAGCTGGAATGGAAGCTTCAGCCAATTCCTTTTCAGCTTGTTCTTTCTTCTTTTGTTGTTTTTCTTCCAACAATCTTTGTTTGTATTCTTCATCACGTCTCTTTTTTTCTTCAGCTAATTGTTTCTTAAAAGAAGCAAATTTTTCATCAAAGTCACTTCTAATTTTTCTAATTTGCTCATATTTGGCATCCTTTTGCTTTTTGATTTCAGTTCTTTTGTCACGCAATTCGTCTCTTTTAGAAATAATGGTCTTGTTAGATTCGTTAATGGCATCCAATTCTTTTTGAATGGTTTCGAATTGAGCTTGGACCTCTTTGTTATGAGTAGCAGACAATTTCTTTTTCAATTCAGCAATCTTGGCTTTGTCTTGATCAATCAATTCTTGAGTTTTTTCAATTGATCCGAAATCTTTACGCAACTTACGTAATGATGACATTTCCTTGACAAATCTTCTTTCATCGGCCAATTTCAAATTACCAGCATCAATCAATCCATCCAAGTAGTTGATTCTAGAATCAATCTCAGCAACATTCTTAAAGTTGTTTTTAGAAGTTTGTTGTTGAATTTCGGCAATTCTTTTCTTCATGGAAGCATCAATGGCTTTGATTTGGTCATTGATTAATTGACGTTCGTTTTTACCTTGAGATTGTTTGGCAATCAAAGACTTCAATTCAGTTTGCAATTTGTTTCTCTTGTCCATGACTTTTTGATCAATTTGAGCTTTGGCAATTTGAGCATTGATTTCATTGTTGGTGAGATCTAATTTTTTAATCTCATCCTTCAACTTTTCAATTTCTTCCTTGATAGCTTTATCATCTGGACGTTTGATTTCTCTTCTTCTTGGAGCAGCTGAAGTGGAAGTAGTAGCAGATTTAACGGAGGACATGATGGCTTGCAAGCAGAACAAAAAAAAAGTAAAATATACTTAAAAGTTAAACACCTAATGGAGATGAACAGGGAGGAAACAAACAAAGAAACCAAATTAAGAAAATACTAAGTAAACACCTACAACAAAATAATAGATTTGCTAAATATGTGTAAATGTGTGAATCGTATAGTGATTATACAATGGCGGTGGTGGTGGTAGTCAGTTGTGAAAGTAACCAAAGGGTTTTTTTGTTTGTACAAATTAGAATGAAAATTTTGTTCAAGTTTTGATCGACGTGTACTTGTCTGAAAAATTTTAGGTCTGCAAAAGAAAAAAAAAAGAATGGTGTGTATGGTTGGTATCGCCACGACCTATTATTTGAGTTTTTTCTTTTAGGCCCCGAGCGAAGCTTTAATTTGTAATGATCATTTGAGATTTATACGACAAAGGCGTATCGGATCTACAACATCAGCCTTCTCAGTTGATATCTGACAGTGTTGTAAAATATTTACATTTACTGTTGGACGAGGTTGATTTTGTACTGATTGAAATAAATATGTCTTGGCAACATTGAGCTCTTCTTTTATTCACAAGTTTAGCATAACTATATACAGATAATACGAGTCTAGCATTCAACCGACCAACCAACCAACCAACCACTTGATTGTAAAAACACGAAAAAAAAAACAACAGCCAAAAAAAAGAAAGAAAAGAAAATCTGAAAATCTGAAAAATTAAAAAAAAAAAAAAAATTTTGTAATCTCATTCTTTGATACAAAGCATATCAACAACCATCCTACTAGTTAGATCTTATTGGTCCATTTATACATCTTGTTGCTGGATTTACATTGAATAGATTCTTCCAATTGATCGATTTTACTTGAACTTTCTTTTGTTTTCATTTTTTATTCTTGATTTTGCATCTTACTTTACTGGATTTGAATAAGTTATATTATACGATATGTCATCAGAATACGCCAAATTAGTTGCTAGTCTTTCTAATCAAGATATTTTAACCAAATGGCCAGAAGTTACCCCCTTGAAGAAGATTTCTGGTATTCCAAGATCTGCTGGATCTGACAGCAGTGATTCTGATTTATTTGATGGTCATGATGAAGAACAAATTAGATTAATGGAAGAATTGTGTATCGTTTTAGATTATGATGACAAACCTGTTGGTGCAGGAACAAAAAAATTGTGTCACATAATGGATAATATTAATGCTGGGTTGTTACATCGTGCATTTTCTGTGTTTTTATTCAATGAAGATGGGAAATTATTATTACAACAAAGAGCTGATGAAAAAATCACTTTCGCAAACATGTGGACAAACACTTGTTGCTCTCATCCTTTATGTGTTCCAAGTGAATTGGGTGTTGATTCGTCATTGGAAGGTTCTAAAGATGTCAACAATTTGACTAATGCTGTTAAGGGTGCTAAGGTTGCTGCACAAAGAAAATTGGAACACGAATTGGGAATACCATTTGAAGATGCCCCAATAGAAAATTTCACCTACTTGACTAGAATCCATTACAAATCACCAAGTGGTGACGAATCTTCCAAATGGGGGGAACACGAAATTGATTATATATTAATTTTGAAAACTAAAAATGATATCACTGTTAATGCTAATTATAATGAGGTTAAAGATTTCAAATATGTCAGTGCTGATGAATTGAAAGTCATGTTTGAAGATGACTCCTTGGTGTTTACCCCATGGTTCAAATTGATTTGCCAATCTTTCTTATTCAAATGGTGGGATAACTTGGACAATTTAGATCAATTCAAAGATGAAGAAATCCATCGTTTACTCTGAGTTTAAGTAGTTAAAAGAGATACATTTTCTATAGTACTATTCTTTTCCTTTGTGGTAACTACTAGCTTTCTTTAATACACAGGCATAGCTAAAAAAAACTGAAATAAAGTGCAAAATAAGCGTACAGTTTGATGTAACTGTTGTGTTGCATTTTTGGGTCTTAAAAACACCCCCCACCATTGGTACAACAATTCGATGTGGTTATCAATTCCTGATCAGTAATTGGTTGCAATAACCTTTGTTTCCGCATGAAGTCAAATATCCAAGTACCCCCGGCGTTTTCTTTTTTTTTGACTTCTTTATGCATTTTAACTCGGATTGAAAGTATAGGGCATTTTTTTTTCTTCTGTGGTCGTGAGATGAACAACAAGAAGAATGCCACTAAAAAAAAATCTGTACTGTCTTCCGAAGATGTAACTCATTTTTTTTTGGATTGAGAACCAGAACCTTGAACTATATCTTCTTTACACCCCAATAACCAACAAAAATGATTTCAAGAAACTCTATACTTTTGAGAAGACTATATCCTACAACTATAATAAGGACACTAGCTACAGATGCCACTGAATCTACTCTGGTAAAGACGAAAAGAAGAAGAACAATTTTCACTGATGAATTGAATAAAGGACCATCATTCGATGATTTCGTCAGTGGGAAAGCCAAAGACATGTTGGAGGATCCATTGGAAACAGCAAGAAAGGATCCAAATGCCAAATTGCCAAGTTGGTTAAAAGTTCCTATTCCTAAAGGGAAGTCATTCCATAATGTGAAGAAAGATGTACGTGAATTGAAATTAGCCACAGTGTGTGAAGAAGCTAAATGTCCTAACATTGGAGAATGTTGGGGTGGTAAAAAATCTGAAGCTACTGCTACAATCATGCTTTTAGGTGATACATGTACTAGAGGATGTCGATTCTGTTCGGTAAAGACTAACCGTAAACCTGCTGCCCCAGATCCAATGGAACCAGAAAATACCGCTGAAGCTATTAGTAGATGGGGGTTGGGATACGTTGTTTTGACAACCGTTGATAGAGATGATTTAGTTGATGGTGGTGCTAGACATTTGGCAGAAACGGTGCAAAAGATAAAGCAAAAGGCTCCACAGATTCTTGTTGAAGTATTGGGAGGTGATTTTAGAGGTGATTTATCTATGGTTGAAATATTAGCTGATTCAGGATTGGATGTTTATGCTCATAATTTGGAAACTGTGGAAGCTTTGACCCCTCATATCAGAGACCGTCGTGCTACTTACCGTCAATCATTGGCTGTTTTAGAGAGGGCCAAACAAACAAACTCATCTTTGATCACTAAAACTTCGTTGATGCTTGGATTTGGTGAAACTGATGACCAAGTTTTGCAAACATTAAGAGATTTACGTGAGATTGGTTGTGACGTGGTAACTTTTGGTCAATATATGAGACCAACAAAGAGACATATGAAGGTTGTTGAGTACATTAAACCAGAAAAATTCGATTATTGGCGTGACACTGCTTTAGATATGGGATTCCTTTATGTTGCAAGTGGACCATTGGTTAGATCATCGTATAAAGCAGGTGAAGCTTTTATAGAAAATGTGTTGAAAAAGAGAAAACACAATGTTGGTGAAACACCAAGATTAGCACAAGAAATTAAGCCAAGCATATACTAAAATAACTCGTTTAATAAGAGAGATTGAATACATTATACACAGCTACTGGCTGTGTTATCATTAGTGAAATTGTAACTTACTGTATTTGTGCCTAAATAATTGAGACATTGATGTAGATAAAATGGAGGGGAGGGAAGAAGTGTATCACGTGGTTTTTAATCTCTAACTATGCCTTTGTCTTCTTTAAATGCATCACAATGACGCGACTTGGGTAAGTTTCTGTTTCAAAGTGTTTTTGTTTTGTTTTTGTTTTTTTTTTTCTTTTTAGTTCAGTGCATTTTGCGATTTGTTTTATATTTAGTGTTCTTCTTCTGCTTCCGCTTCTTCTTCTACCAATTATATCCCCCTTTGAGAATTGTAATAGCAATCAATTTAAATACTTGAAAAGTGGAAAACCAAAACAATATCAATGGAAATATTGTTACAGATGGATTTCTTTTCATCTCAAGAATCTATTATAGTATGAAATAAGAATTTTCTATTACATCATGTATTTGCTGTAATAAGCTGGTCATTCAATTTCATGACATATAATATAACAATAGAATTCAGAAACATAAAACAACCTTCTATATTATATAAAGTAAACTGTTTCTCTTTGTTTCGGTTACGTTCCCCCAAAAAGAAAAAGCGTTCGATTTTTAGTTTTTATTCTTTTAAAAAATTTCGCTTTTTAATTCTTCTTTTCATTCTTCTTTCGGGTTCCGCTTCTTCAGAACTTTCTTCTTTCGATCTGATCTGATCTGGATCTGCTCGGTGCATAAAAATAGCAACAAATCAAAACATAATAACTCCCAACGAAATTTAAAACTTACTTTTTCACCAATTCGTTCAAAAGAAATCTGAAGACATTTTACTTGGGGAAGTTATTATAATGTCGACTTCAAAAAATACCCTATCGAATCATGATAACGATAGTGAAGACTCATTAATTGAAGCATTTGAAACAACATTGACTATTCGTCCTACAACAACTGAATATGAAGATAATGATATTTCTATAGATCATACCACTTTACCCCATACCACCATAAACAGTATAAACTATACTAGAGATGCCAGTATTGTTGATATTGAGGAATTGGAAGAAAATGAACAAATTCTGGAACAAATACCCAAATTCAAAACGAAAAGACGATACAGTTTACTTCCTAAAATCACTGCATTTAAAAAAACCGGTTCTCCTGGGTTAGAAGAATATTATAATCAACAAAAACTTGACCCCAAATTTGATGCTATTTTAAAACCATCAGTATTACTTGATGAGTCATTGATTAAATATAATCATGCCTTTGACGAATTTTTACGATCCAACCCCCATATTGAAAATGAATCACCCAGATTTGTTCATGATTCAAATAAAACATTAATTGTATTGTCACCTTACTCTGCTGAACATGCTTTCGGGAGGAAATGGGTCACTAAATCATATTTATCTACAATTTTTGAACGTCCACAACGATTATTGGCAAGTTGTATTGGGGTGGCATCAGCAGTATCAATGTTTCCCTTTTATTATAAAGTGATAAATTCAACTAAACGAGGTTCAGTATTTTCGTCGCATGTTCGTAAAATCCATGGTCGTAATTGGCCGAAAAAATTATTTGAATTGTGTCTTGAATCCCATGAAAAATTAAATAATGATGAATTGGAAGTGCCTGAAGATTGGAATGTTGGAGATATTTATTTAACCCCTAAAACTATAAATGCTATAGAAGGAGTAATTGGAACCATTGAAAGTGCTGTTGATTCTTTATTTCTGAAAAGGAAAAAAGAAAATCACAATCTTGCATTTGTTGTCATAAGACCACCGGGACATCATAGTCATGCTTGTTTACCTAGTGGGTTTTGTTTATTGAATAATGTTCAAATAGGTATTGAATATGCTTTTGAACAATATGGTGTTACTCATTGTGCCATTTTAGATATTGATTTGCATCATGGTGATGGTTCACAAGATATATGTTGGGAACGAGCTGGATTCACTGGAGATTATGGTCAACAAGAAGAAGATGAAATAGTTGATCCTAAATTGAATCCACGTGATGATTATGGGAAAAGATTTGCTACTTATCCTAAAGTTGGATATTTTTCAATTCATGATATCAAATCATATCCAACTGAAATTGGATATGCAACAAAAGAGAATATTAAAAATGCATCTACTTGTATCATGGATCATGATCTCAACATTTGGAATGTTCATTTGCAAGAATGGAGTAATGAAGAGGAATTTTATAAACATTATCAAACCAAATACGTTGCCATATTGAATAGAGCTAATCAATTTTTGAACAGTGCCAAAAAGCAATATGAGCAAGAATATGAAGAATATCTTGACAATTTGGGTAAATATAACAAGTATTTGTTGAAACCACATTTATATAGTCAACCATTGACTAAACCAACACCGCCACCTCCATTTAAACCTTTGATTGCCATTAGTGCTGGGTTTGATGCATCGCAATACGAAAATCCTCAAATGCAACGACATGGGATCAATGTCCCTACATCGTTTTATTCAACATTCACTAAAGATGTGGTTAAACTAGCCAAAATTCATACCAATGGCAAAGTATTATCATTTTTAGAAGGTGGATATTCTGATGGTGCTCTTTCAACAGGGATATTTTCCCATTTAATTGGATTAAACAATGATGATGAATTTTTATGGAATCATTCTTGGGGGTCACAACAAGTTATGAAAGAATTGGTTAAAGGGTGTAAAAAAAATTGGTCTCCGTATAAAAAACCTCAAAGTGACATTACAATTTGGGCCAACGAAGTAATTAAATTGGGTAGAGCCATGATGCCTAATGCGATATTACCGACAAATTATGTTTATGATGATCAAACTAAACAATTGAATAGACCAATAAATAAAATGGTGAAAGAATTGATGGATTCTAGAGGAGAAGCTGTTGAAGTCAGTAGTCCAATAAGAAAAGATCCTGAAGATGATAGGAAAGTTATGAGACACACAAGGTCATATTACAAGAAGGTATCCAATATATAGAGTATATTAGAACATGAAATGTATATATATAAGTTTTGTTTTAAATCAAGGAGTAACAGTGAATGGATAAACCAAATAGAAATTACTGTAAACAAATGTAAATTTTGTAGGTAATGGTAAATCATAGCAGTTGATAGATCAATCTCCTAGCGACCATCATTACCAGTATTGGCAACGATATGGTAGAATTTAAGAAATGTCACAGCAAGCAATAATCCATACATACTACAAATTTGAAGTGTTCTTTGTCTCTATCAACATTGAGCTTGTATTACTACAACCTTTTTCAGTTTGTAAATTGAACATCTGGTAGATGATTTCTCAATGGAAATTGTTATGTTGTGGTTAGTTTTTAACCAATTTTGAGGCAAATGGGTCGTATCTTTCAAATAAAATAGAAAGAAACCTCCAAATCTAGATGGAAGTTGACCAATTTCAAACAGAATATTTCCTAATTTGTGTACTAATAGTTAATTTGTGGAGTAGTAGTAGTTGTTGTAGTTGTTGCAATGAGCAACAAGAAAAAATATCCCTGTTTCGTGGATCTTTTTACTCATAACACTTATTGGGGTAAATCTCAGGCAGTTATTTGCATATTGAGACCAGATTAAATCAATTTCTTCTTAGTATATACGCCACCTGTTGTTGTTGAAGTTATATCATCTAGTTTGTATTCGATTATGTAAGCTTAAATCAATTCCTTCTTGCTAATCTGGGGGGTGTGTCCCCACACACACAGTAACAAACAGCACAGACACTAAATTTAAATTATCTTATGAGAATTTCTTAAATTGGGCAAAGATATGAACAACAAACTAATGTTCAAACTATTCCCTAACAATGGTAGTTTATGAATTATTTACATAACAACTAATTAAACGGAGAAAACATTAACTGATTATACATTAAATAAAGTATTTTTGTTTTTCAATTTTTTTTTGACTTTCATTGAACCTTAAAGATTTAAGGGAAACTCTATTAAACAAATTATATATATTGTTAGAGAAAGTTGATAGAATCAACTTGTTATTCTGACATATTTATATGAGTATATTGATTGTAATGACCTATATAATAGTTATAATAAATAATAATATAAACCAAGATAATATAAAACTGATACGTAATTATTATTCTTCTTAGTAGTAGTAATAGTAAGTGGAGTGAGAGTGAGAGAAAACCAGATAGTGTGTGGGATATTGCTCAAAAAATAGAAGAAAAAAAAAGAAAACTTTAAATAAAAAAAACACGACTTTCCTTAGAT
>OKKB01000032.1_pt1 | contig 102913 bp, 47 predicted proteins | sample 1613931 | NCBI WGS metagenome assembly OKKB01 (sample SAMN04436893, study PRJEB24849) | human gut metagenome | biome: human gut; feature: NICU; material: stool | host: Homo sapiens | place: USA: Saint Louis, MO | collected 2012-02-08
GATATCAACAAATAAAAAATAGGATCCTAATATCAAATCAAAACAAATCAAATTAACTCTTCATTTGGGGAAATATAATAATAGTGATAATAATAGTGATAATAAACAGTAACAAATAACAAATAACATCAAACCAAAATATACAATATACAAAGAAAAAAAAAAGCATCAAATCAAACCAAAAAAAAAAAACATAAACAAAAACACAAATATATTTTTAATTTATTTTTTACAATTCAAAAATTCAAAAATTGATAATATTTCAAGTATCTAATAATTTAACATAATTTGAAGGACAAATACCAACTTGACCATTTGCTCGTCTTGCTTGCCACCATTTACCATCAATATCATCAACTTCCAAAATTTCATCTTTAACAAATGATATTTCATTTATATCATCAGGATTAGCATCATAACTATATAAAGCTTTAGCCTTATATCTAAATGTTATCCCGGTACCAGTTTCTGAATCGGTATATATCGTATTACGTTTGTTAGTATTATTAGAATTATTGGCACTTGCTGGTCCTCCTCCACTACCACCACCACCATTACTATTATGAGTTAAATCTCTTCCGGCACCAACTCCAAGTCCAGCCCCAGCTCCACTACCTGGTACATGTGGTGAACTGAAATTCTCTAATCCTGTCAAATGAGATGATGTCATATAACCAGTATTATTATTATTATTATTATTGATATTCGTAGGTGTATGATGAGCTGATCCACCAATAGAATCAGATAATGGTTGTTGTAAATTAGGATTAATGATGGCACCAGTAGTAGTAAATGGTCCATTACCCATTTGTGGACCACTAGCAAGTCTTAAACTTTCTGAAGTTGGTTGATTGACACCACTAGCAGCAAATCTATCATCATAAGGTGACATTTCACCTTTACCAATAATAGCATTACCAGCACCAATGGGGATATTATTATTGGCATTATTGGCATTGTGATTATGAGAACCAGAACCTAATTGTTCATGACCTTGACCTCTTAAACTAAAAGAATCAATGAATTGATTAGTTGGTGATTCAGGATGTCCTCCAAAATATAATATCCAAATCAAATTTAAAATACTCAATAATATACAACCAGCAGCACAACAAAGATTACCTGCAGAATTTGAATTATAAATTAAATTATTAGTGGAATTCGTCGTATAAATAAATGCAATTGATACTAATCCAACTAAGGTAAATTTATATAATTCAATATTATTATTGGCATATAAGACAAATATTATAAGAATTATAACAATTTGATAACTTATCCCCCACCAACTGAAATGAGGGAAATTTTCTTGTTTAGATGATGCTGCTCCTGCAATAGCAACTACCCATGCCATAATACCAAATGATACTGTAGAAATGGCAAATGGATCACTAGTAAAATTTGAAAGTGAAAATCCCATATTGTGTAAATGTGTGAATGTGTGAATGTGCGTGTGTTTGGATCTAAGATTTGGTTCCAAATAGTTGATTTATAATTCAAATATTATAGCAGAAATTTTTCCCCTTATGTTGTTGTTATTATTGTTGTTGTTCGTATTATGAATATACTATTGATGAGAAGAAAGGGAAAAAAAATTGAATCTTTTACTTTACTCAATCTTTAATATTTTAATACAGTTTATCTCTGTCTATAGTAGTAGTAGTGTTGGGAAGTTTATCAATAAACACTAATCTATTGGAGATCGATACACTGAATGTGTGTTGAAGTGAAATTTAAAGGAGTGGATATCTAACCTAATGTAGATAAAGATAGTTTTATGTTTAGCCTCAAAAAAAATAAATAGTAGAAGCCCTAACAAATAAGAAACTGAACGATATAGAAGGAAGGAAGAAATGAAGGAAAATTCCAAACTTGTAATATCTGTTGATATAAATGAAAAATGAAATGAAGATGTTTCTTTAAATAAAAAGGAAAAGAAGTTGAATTTAAGGAATACAAAAATACAAAATAGAGAAAATTTTTTGTTGAAAGTTTATTGAGTGAGTGAGTGTTAAAAAATCAAGGAGGGAGAGAAGGGAGTGTGTTTAGTTTGAGTGAATTGAGGCGACCCAAATGTACATTAACCACTTGGCCAAAAAAAAAAAGAGAAGAAAGAAGAATGCGTGTATTTTTTACTAAATCCATTTTGTATTTCTTTGATTTTGTGCTCACGTACACGCATCGTTTTAAACCGCGAAAAATAAAATAATAATTTTGATTTGTTTACATTGGTTTTGTGACACTACTAGTTCTCTCTTTTTTTTTTTTTTTCTCAAGTTGTCATTTTTGTTAAAGGATTGCAATTTACATTGTTAAAATATTTATACGCATATTACTTTTAATTTTACTCTTACTTTTATACTTGTAAATCTTATTCATATCAATCAACAACCCTAGATAACTCATTTTTGGTGTAAAATGTAACATCCAACTCAAGATGGCTTTGATTTTTTTGTCTCTTGTTATGAGTAATAAGGGAGCACAGTAAACTAATAATTTGTCCCAATTGAAACTTGAATACGTATTCAATATTCTTTATTGAAACCTCATCCTACTACTTTTTCGTATTGAAAAAAAGAAATTAGATTTTAATTGTTGGTGTTTTACTTTTTGTTTGAGATTTATTTTTGACGTAAAGACTTTCAACCATTTGGCAATTTTATCAATTTATCGTTATCAAAACTTTTTACTTTTACAATAGAAGATCGTATGGCTGGAGTAGAGGTAGATATAATGATATCACGCGTTTAAATTAATAAGAATTGGATTTGTTAAACTCACAACAACACGTCAAAATATAAAACACGTAATAAAACCCAGTTGTAAAAAAAAAACAGATAGCCAGTATTAAATCAGTTCTCGAACAACTGTTATAGCAATTATCATACTGTAAATCGATTTGATTGGCGGCTGCTTTTTTTTTGTTCACCCCTGCCATTATTGGTCAATTAACAACGATTAAATAGTAGTAGTGATGGTGATTGATTGATTGATGATAATTGAAAAAAAGATCAACATATACTTTATTCAAACAATAATAACAGATTTCTTAAATAGGGCAAATTCAAATTGATTGCATTGGAAGGAGAAATTGTTGTTGACAAGAGGGCTTTAAATTATTTGAACATCCTTTATGCTTTATACTTTTAGTTCCGTGGGAATTCTCTACATTCGAATAAAACATTCCATACTGTGATTTGGTTGGTCGTCGTCGTCTTTTCTTCTTCACAGATCAAGTCAGACCAATTAACTCGCAAACCACAGATGAAAAAATGAAATGCAAAATCAAAAAAATATATGCTAGACTACTGTTGTTGTTGTATCAGGTTGCAATGTTTTACAAGAATTCATTTTTTGGGTGACAAAAATTACCACCACAAAAATAATAACAGTGGTAAGTGAAATGCGATTCTAGAATTGGACAATCAAAAATGATCACGTGACTTGAATCACTGACCCAATACACGAAAAGTGATATAGAATGAAATTAATGATTTCTAGCTGTGTTTGTTTCGATAGAGTTCTGGTTAAGGGAATTTGTTCTTCAAGAACGATTTATGGTGACTATACTGGTAAACCAAACTAATCTTGACACATTTATTAGGAAAGCCAAAGTGTAGAAGTGTCCTTTTTTTGGCAATTATTTGTGCAACTGTTCAATCGTAACCGTACTGTTGTAACTTAAAGTAATTGTTATTAAACTACAACTTGATTAGTAGCATTTAGTAGCTTCATAAAAACAAGGTAAACACTTTCCGCCTATCTTAACTCTGTCGTAACTTCAACCAATTGTTGTTATACATTTTTGTCTATAAGGTTTTGCACTAATCTCATTATAGTTTCTATTTTTTCCTTTTTTTGTGGCTAAACAACTGGATACAAGATTGACCTCAAATATAGTTTGAAATTGTTGATTTAACTTTTGCTCACAATATTATGCAACCATAACATATAGGAAACTTTTTACTACTTGTCATACTCTGCTTTCTTTAGCATTGTTGATTCAAACTCTAAGTTGTGAATACGCTAGTACACTAGTTATAAAAAAGATACTATAAAAACGTACAAAAATGTTGCTTTATAACCAGAAAGCCAGTAACACATTTCTTCTCGGAACTTTACATCCATCTTTTAAGAATACTCGAAGCTACTTTTAAGGGACTTGGAAAAAGTCATCAAATTCCCTTAGTACATTAAAGTCCGCATTGACGAAAAGGACTTTGCTTTACCTAATGGTTATAGTTGCACACATGATTGACCGTTTTTTCTTCTGGTCTTTTCTTTTTTTTTATTAATTTTTCCGTAGGTCACAAATTCACAACCACGATAATTTACCGGTTTGATTAATTAATTATACATCCCGTCATATTCCATATTGCATCTTCAAACTCCTTCAAAAGAAACCTTTGAATATGGCTTTTCTTTATGGTACAATCGTAATGAGGTCATTCAGTTAATTTTGTGTGGTCTCTAAATACCATAAAAAATGCTCAATTCTTTTTATTCCCTATTTTCGCGTGTTTGATTTTTAGGACGAACGGTGTTTGATTGTTCAAGTTTCAAAGCAAATTCAAAAATCCAAAGATAAACAGTATCCAGCATTAGTGGAAATGACAATGCCTTCCGCTAGATTCATTCTTATTTGGTGCTATGATCCAGTTTTTGAAAAACCTCGGTTTTATTATTGGATTCGGTTATACGGGGGAAAAGTTCGTAGCAGATAAGAACAATAGAAATAGCAATAAAGATATGGGTGAATGGGCTAGTGAATCTCTTATCGTGAGCAAAGTACGAAACACTAGAAAAAAGGGGAGAGGGAGAAGAGAATGTGTGTTTGAGACGGCTATAGTGAACTGACTGACTATAGCGGTTATTGTCAAACTAAAACTTGGTTTCTGGCTCTACGGAACAAATAAAAATAGAATGTCTTAAAAAATCCGCCCTAAGAAAAAAAAGTGTATGTATATGTTAGCGCACAAGGCAACAGTATAATTGCAAAAGCCGTTATATGCAAGATAATTCATGTTCCGTAAATCCATGACTCTCTTTTTTCTTTTTTAATGCCCATGTGCAACCCATGGAAACTTGTTTATACTATTACAATGATGCATTGTTGACGAATTATCCCACTATAAGCTATCTTTCTTTCTTTCCTTTTTGAATTTCAACGGAGTATGGAGGACTCCACAATATTTGTCAAACAATACCTAACAATAGAATACTTGTTGTAAATCTCCATTGCTTCCGAACTTTAAATTTATTTTTTAATTTGCAAGTGACTCAATAATACTTCCTTTTAATCATTCTTATGATGCCGCTGGTAATAAGGAAGAAAAAAAAAAAACTATGCAAATATTCATTTGATTGCAAATTCCTCTGAGCAAATTCCTACGAGCAAATTTTCTTATGCATTTTTATTGAATTAATATAAATACTCCTTGGTTTTAACCTTTTATCAATTATTTTGTTCCAAGAAGTTAGAAGAAGTTTTTATATACTTTTTTTTTTATTAATTCGATATAGATTTATTCAATTACAAAATGCTTACTGCTTCGCTTTACAAACAATTACCGGTGTTAACCACCACAGCTACTTCAACATATTCTTTCATTAGATTATCATCTACTTTAGCAACACCACCACACTCGACGACAACAACTTCTCCCTCATCTCCAGCTTTCCATCAACCAAATCATCCTCAACAATTTGCCAATCCAAACACTTCAGTATTTGACGTATCAACAAGAATTTATACTCAAGAAGGTATAGACAATAATAACGACACAAAATTCCTTACTAAAGCACCTTATCCACATCCAGTGTTTCCTCAAGATGAATGTGAGAATGTGACAGTTACCCATAGAGAAACAAAAACTTTAGGTGACAAAATTTCCTTCCGTAGTATTCAATTCATGCGTCAATGCTTTGATCTTGTCACAGGATATGCAGTTCCAAAAACAAATAACCCTGAAGAATTCAAAGGTACTCGTTGGGAAATGACTGAAGGGAAATGGTTAACTCGTTGTATATTTTTAGAATCCGTTGCTGGTGTGCCTGGATCTGTTGCAGGATTTCTTCGTCATTTGCATTCATTAAGAATGTTAAGAAGAGATAAAGCATGGATCGAAACTTTACTTGATGAAGCCTACAATGAAAGAATGCATTTATTAACATTTATCAAGATTGGTAAACCAAGTTGGTTCACAAGATCAATCATTTATGTTGGTCAAGGGGTTTTCACTAATGTGTTTTTCTTATTATATTTGTTGAATCCTAGATATTGTCATAGATTCGTTGGTTATTTAGAAGAAGAAGCCGTCAGAACATATAGTCATTTATTAGATGAACTTGCTGTTCCTGGGAAATTACCAGCTTTTGAAACCATGAAAATCCCTGAAGTGGCAGTTCAATATTGGCCAGAATTAACTCCAAAATCAAGTTTTAAAGATTTGATTTTAAGAATTAGAGCTGATGAAGCTAAACATAGAGAAGTCAATCATACTTTTGCTAATTTGGAACAAAAAACTGATCGTAATCCATTTGCTTTGAAAATTGAAGGTTTAAATAAACCTCAACCTAATCATGGAATAAATGTGATGAGACCAACTGGTTGGGAAAAACAAGATTTACAATTATAATGATTTGTTTGTTTGTTTGCTTTATATTTATGGTTTGATATAAGTTAGATAGTCTAGTTTGATAGTCTTGTTTGATTGTTTATATATGTATAGATTTAATGGTTTGTTTTGTTTTATGAGTTTTTTTGATATCTGGAGTAGTTAAAGACTCATCTTTGAGAAATAGGAGACCAAACTTGTTGAGTTACAATTGATGTCGCATTAGACCTCGGAGTTTGAAAATTTTTGCAACAAATTCCTTAGTGACACAAAAAAAACGACAAGAATGTGAAGAATATAGTTTCCGTTAGCAAATCACGTGAAAAGAGCCCTATGAAAACTTAAATTGACTAGTGAAAACAAGGCTACATGATAAAGATGTGATGTTAAAAGATTCTTGGAATTTAATATCTATCAGTTTAACAGGTTTAATAATTTTTTTTTTTTTGGAAGTTTTTTTGTATATATTTTGACTTAAAATCAAATTTCAGATAAGTTCTTGAGTACCACATTCAAAAAAACAATCAACATACAAACATATTGAGCTACTTAGTTCAGTTACCACCAACACAGCAACCAGGAAACTCTTGACAACTGCAATGTCAAAATTACTTAATAAGTGAACTGAGCAGAACGCCAATTCAATACGCAAATGTAACTGGTTCTCCAATTACCTTAATTATTGAGAACTATAAACGACAAACGAATTACTAAAAAACAAAATTACCTCAACAGTTTATTACTCAAATGCCTCGGAAAGGTCAATACTATGAAAGTGTTGAATATATTCACTGTTATTTGAACATATACACTATTGAGTGATTAAACCATTTCTTCCGAGCCCTTTTTTTTTTGATCCTTAATTCCATTTTCGAGTGCGTGTGTTGGTGATATTTACAAAAAGTGTAAAATAACCTTGCTTAGGGAGAGTGGGGGTGATAGTCTAGATAATCAATAGAACATTCATTTGTATTCTATACTAGCAATGCCCCTTACCGAAGTATACTGTTTAACAAAGACAAAGAACTACACTAAGGATAAACAGAAAAATAATGGCTCGCAAAATGAATACCAAAAAACTCAAAACCAAGTAGCAACCAAAAAGCAAAAATGGAGTTTTATAGAATCCAATCGAATTTGTCAAAGATTAATTCTGAGTGTATATAAAAATCAAAACATTTTCCTATTCCCATTTCCATTAAAGTAAAGATTCTACTACGAACATTTAGTTTGGTATCTATTTTCACTGTGAATTCCAAATTGGCTCTAACAAGACCGAAGCAAACAGAAAAGAACATTTACAACCAAGGATAACTAAAAACTAGAAATCTGCAGCAACTAAAAAACAATTGGAGTTTAGTTAGTCATGATTGGTTTATCTACTTATAGAAATTTGCCAACCTTATTAACAACAACAACAGTTATTTCAACTGCTTTAAGATCTAAGCAACTTTTGCGATTTACAACCACTACTAGCACCAAGTCTCGTTCATCAACAAGCACTGCTGCCACCACAGTTGGCAACTCCAATCCCAAATCACCAATCGATGAAGATAATTTAGAAAAGCCAGGAACAATCCCTACCAAGCATAAACCATTTAATATCCAAACAGAAGTATACAATAAAGCTGGTATTGAAGCTAATGATGATGACAAATTCTTAACTAAACCTACTTATCGTCACGAAGATTTTACCGAAGCAGGAGTTTATCGTGTTCATGTTACTCATAGACCACCACGTACCATTGGGGATAAGATTTCGTGTTATGGAACTTTGTTTTTCCGTAAATGTTTCGATCTTGTTACTGGATATGCTGTCCCTGATCCTGATAAACCTGATCAATACAAGGGAACAAGATGGGAAATGACCGAGGGGAAATGGATGACTAGATGCATTTTCTTAGAATCCATAGCTGGTGTTCCTGGTTCCGTTGCTGGATTTATACGCCATTTGCATTCCTTAAGAATGTTAACAAGAGATAAAGCTTGGATTGAAACACTTCACGATGAAGCCTACAACGAAAGAATGCACTTGTTGACATTCATTAAAATTGGTAAGCCTAGTTGGTTTACTAGATCAATTATTTACATTGGGCAAGGGGTGTTTACGAATATCTTCTTTTTGGTGTATTTAATGAATCCAAGGTATTGCCATCGATTTGTTGGTTATTTAGAAGAAGAAGCAGTGAGAACTTATACTCATTTAATTGATGAATTGGACGATCCAAATAAGTTGCCAGATTTCCAAAAATTACCAATTCCAAATATTGCTGTTCAATATTGGCCAGAATTGACACCCGAATCAAGCTTTAAAGATTTAATTTTACGAATTCGTGCTGATGAAGCCAAGCATAGAGAAATTAACCATACGTTTGCTAATTTAGAACAATGGCAAGACAGAAATCCTTTTGCTTTAAAAATTAAAGATTCAGACAAGCCACAACCAAATTACAATTTAGATGTAACTAGACCCCAAGGATGGGAAAGAAAGGATTTGTATCTTTAGATTTAAACTTGGGCTCGAATTATGATTGTTAGTATTTGCTTCCCACTGTGGCTTATACGTTTGTAGCATCGAAGAGCTGTTTGACTGGTTTCCATAGTATGCTTAGTGTATATATGATTTTGTGTTAGATGTCTCCTATCAATAGCTATATCAATAAGTTACTTTCAGTTTGATGAGTCTAATTATCAAAAATGCTTCTCCACTCCAGTATCTACTTCCTCTACCCCTCACATCTACCCTTCATAACCGAGAAATTTTAGAGCAATTGAATTAAAGTTCTCAAGCTTTGAAATAGTAACAAACGCGGTACAGATGGGATATTAGGAAAATCACCCAATGATCCAGAACTTCAATTAGTCTAAACATGCATTTACTGCAATCATTCCTGGTTTTGTAGAATTTGTTCCTTATCAGTAGTTTCAAATCTTGTGTATATCCAGTAACTTTAGGATTTCTCGGTTGCAATTTGATTCGCCCAAGGTCTTTGTGTAAAGAATTTATTTCAACTTAAAACATCGAATGATAAAATTATTATTATTACTATTTTCACTTGGTACATATCCATTAAGGGAAAAAAAGGGGGTGGGCTGAACTCAAATTAAGGGTGTATTATAAAACTTACTTCTGCAAGGTGAAAAATTTAAAAAAATGAGGGGGTGAATTAGTGGAGAAGATAGAAGTTCATCAGCCTTATTAACAAAGGAATGTATATTTCCGAGTTATTAATTAAAGGCGTCATCATCATCAATTAGATAGGCATATTTTTTTAGTCTCATCACAAATCCGAGATACTTTCTACTTCAAATGTGACTTTCTCAAACGTGGATATCTTTTATTGAATATCCGAGTTATATTTGTTAAACTCTTTGAATCTCTTGGTTTACAAGAATAAGCTTCAGTAAAACACAGCAAGCAAGGACTTTAGTGGTTTTGCAATTTAGTGAAAGAAATACCGAGCCGTTGATTCTTAGATTTCAGTTTTTTTTTTCTCTCTCGCCATTCGTATCTAGCGCGGAACACATGGAAAAATTAATAAATCTACTATGCAGTTTAATACGCTCAACTAAAATATTCTTGGTTGCTCCCCATCTTTTTATCTACCCTGTTTGAACAGTATAATGGGCTTAAATATACATGAAGCATTAAATTTGGTTAAATTGTACATTTTCACCTTAGGATGTTTATCTTAAACTTACTCTAATTGTATGGGCAGATAGATTTACAATTCTCTAACAATAATGGCTAAAACGGAACTAGCTGGTCAATGTTCTAGAACCTTCCAATGATATAAATACGTGTCCATAATCCCTGATTTCAATTTTTGATTTCAAGGATTCGTTTTATCTCGTTCAATTTTGAGACATATATATCTACAAATATAATCAGAATTCCAACTTGCAATTATAACCGAAATTATTTTCTCATCATATTTAAGCTAAAATATAAAAAGAGTTCCCCTAGCATTTAGATCCCTTTTTTTTTCATTCTGTTAGACATATTAGTGCGATTGGTAATATAAATTCTATCAACGTATTACTCAATACACTCACTGTCTACATTCCAACATACTTGTTAAGACTTGCTTCTTGTCATATATACTTGATCAATTGGTACCAATCAATTTAGCTTTGTTTTGGTTCTTCCACAAACACATAGTACAACATATTATTTGCTACTATCCTGTATACAACACTAAGTTCATCTTATTTTTTGTTTGTGGCACTGACAGACAAATTTAACTAAGAGAGCAGAAGCAAAAAAAAAGAAAAGTTTACAACCAGAAAAAAAAAACATCACGAAGAGGTTAATCACTAGTTTAGACTTTTTCAAATTTTCATCCTTAATTTAACATCTCGAGATATTTCTTCCTCAACAACCTCATTAACAGTTTCTATATTTATATTCGTTTTTGTATGATTATGAATATGACTACTGATTATAGAGATCCATTACTCGATTTGTTTGGTACAGAGTCTAACTCTGGCAATGAAACATCATCTCCCAGTGACATTCCAGTTATCAACAGAAGTGGCACATTTAATCAGCAACAATTTAGCCCCTTGTTAACCCAACAACTGTTATACAATACACCTAACTCTGGATCTACTCCGAATATTTTTGACCCAAACCATACCCTGATGCAGGAGGAACAAACATCTCCATCTCTGAACAAACTTCAACCAGAAGATCCCCCAAGAAAGAAAAGGAACACTAGAAGTCAGACAAAGATACACCAACAACTGGAAGGAGATGAATACAACTCAAATGATTACAAAGATCTGATAGATTTAGACAAACCACCAGTTGTTGAACCAAGTCCTCCGTTTTTTGTTGAAAGTGACACTACCCCTGAATTTGTGATTCCAACACCTACCCTGGAACAACAACAGCAACAACATCACGAGTTAATCGCACAAGACTACCAACGTTCCAATAATTCAAATCAATTTGGAAACTTGACCCATTATGAACCAAATCTTCCTCCATTACCTCCTTTATCAGAGAGTATACTTCCACAGACAAACACTTTCCATCCATTAGTGTTGCCACATGACCCAAGACACGCTATTACTGCTGGCCCAGCTAATAACAGTCAACAACAACAACAACGACAACAGCAAGACTCACTGATACCATCAGATGGTATCTCTTCCAAGATACAACAACTTCATGCACCTTCATTGTCAAACAATCAATCAGCATCTCAACGTAAAAAGAAAGAAAGTTCTGGGCCCAAAACACGTCCTGCATTTGTTATGAAAATCTGGTCGATGGTGAACGATCCTGCCAATCATGAATATATCAGATGGAATGATGACGGGAAGACTTTCCAAGTGTTTCACCGTGAAGATTTTATGAAGGTTATATTACCCAAATATTTCAAGCATAATAATTTTGCTAGTTTTGTGAGACAATTAAATATGTATGGATGGCACAAAGTGCAGGATGTCGCTAATGGTACCTTAAATCAAAACTCGGACAAGAATGGACAAGATGAAATATGGCAATTTGAGAATCCAAACTTTATAAAGGATCGAGAAGATTTATTGGATAAGATTGTGAGAAACAAGAGTAGTTCAAACCAAGATGACGTTTCTGGAGTTTCATTCAATGGGATAAACAATAGTGCAAATTTGTCGTTGATTTTACAAGAGTTGGAAACAATCAAGATGAATCAGTATGTTATATCTGAAGATTTAAGAAGAGTGCGACAAGATAACAAGATGTTATGGCAAGAGAACTACCTAAATAGAGAAAGAAATCAAGTACAAGGCCGCACATTGGATAAAATATTAAAGTTTTTATCTGTTGTTTATGGTAATAATGCTAATAAAATATTGAATGGGCACGGATTTGCTGATTTCAGTGATAGTAACAATATCATGACTCAATATAGACCATCACCCATGGGATCACCATTACTACTGAGACCACAAACCCAACCACCACCTTCAAATTCTAGATTTGCAAGAGATAACAATCAGACTGCACAACCTACTTATGAATCACCATTATCAACCAGCGATACCAATAATAATAACAACAACAGTACCTTTGAATATCAACAAGCTGTCAATCGTCCACGTCTCATGTTGACTAACCGAGCACATTCAAGACGTCCAAGTATGTCTAGAACCAAATCTACACCAGAAGGGTCCATAGAAGAGATAATACGTTCTTATTCTAACGATAAAGCTGCTGAATCTAATGTTAATCGAATGTATGAGCAATTAGTTGGTCATCAACCAGGTGCAACTACAAATAACAATAACCATTCTTCCCTGACAGCAATTTCGGCGCCATCACCACGTCATAGTTTCTTACAAGAATTGAATCTACCAGGCACACCAAGAAACCTTGATGATTTAGAGAAGCATATTAATAAAGAAGGACAATCAATTCAGCAAGTGCAAGACTGGATTGATAAGTTAGCCCAAGAGCAACATGAAAAACAACAGCAACAACAAGGAAATGATGATGACGATGATTTTGATGTCAACGAGTTTTTGAAAGATGCTACTACAACTCCTAGTTCTAATGTGCCAAATGGTGGTCATTATAACAATGGGAATATAAGTTTTGTTGGTTCACCAATTGCGATGACTCCAGGCTCAAATGTCAGTTCTAACATAAATGATTCTGATGGTAATGAGAAGAAACTGAAAAAAAGGTCAATCGAAGAAGTTAGCGATCATTAAATAGGATATAGATGAAGTGTGTCTATAATCATTATATTTTTCAATTCATTATTTTCGTTGTTTAGGTATATAGATAAATTTTAAGTTTAATACAATAAGTTTATGAAATACAATCTGTTGTAGTCTACCTAATGCCTGGCATTTTCTTTCACCTCGTTAACTATTGATGGTTATGGTGGACCGAGAGAGAAAAGGTGACGGCAATGGAAAGAAGATCATGCAGAAAATGTTGGGTAGTTCGGACTATTTCACTCTATTGAGAGTAAATGCATCACATGATAATAGTATTGAATTGGAAGTTTTCTAAATTTAGACTTTTATGGACAACCAAGAAAAAAAAAGAAACTTGAAATATTTTTTTGGACCGTTGAGGGTTTTGCCGACTGGGCAAAATCCAATTGATGACGTAATACAGTAAGGCAAAATTTAGCGAATAAGAAGAAGACGAAGAAGACGAAGAATACAAAACAAATCACGTTGGTTTGTGATTGTTAGTATTCAGTAAATTGAGCAATTACAAAGAATAAAAACGGAATCAGAACTTGAACAAAGATAAGCGATGAAGAAAATAGAAAAATGTATGGCGATAAAGTAGAAAGACAGCCAATCAAGATGTAGATCGGAATAGAATTTCCCGCTTGACAGTTGATATTGTGGGTCCATTATTTTTGCTCGTGATATCCAAATCTAATTATAAATGAAGCATTGACGGTATAATCCCTTCAAAGGCACCATTGACAGGTGTTTATAATTACGAAATGAACGACAACAGTCGAAGGTGGTAACTCGCAGAAAAAATAGCAGTTGCTCCCGAATTCCAAGAAAAAATTGAAATATACTTTTGACACATTTCAACTCCAAATCGACTAAAAGGTCAGATTACGGAAAGTTACATTCACCGTCAAAAGTCACTGATTTTTTGCAATAACAATGATTGTCAGATACATGCCGTGTCTTCTACCTTCCCCTCTTTATTACTGTTATTGCTCATTGCACAAAAATATCAAAACTAACTCATAACAATAAGAATAGTCCAAAGAAACTAAGAAGATATTGCAAAATACTTTTTAGTTTCTTTTTTTTTTTACGTTAATTTTAATCTTGGCCGCATTTACGGTGAACTACATGGTTTTATTAATATGGAAGAAGTGAAATTAATGAAGACAGACTGTTGTGGTTAATTCGTTATTTATTTAGCATTTGTATTGATGGAAAAAATTAAAATTATGGTAGGTGTAATTTCTAATATCAACATTAGTCTAATCTACGCAATCTAGTAATCCAATCAGAACAGAATAATATACTTTTCGATTGATAAATTAGAGGTTTTCACATAGACTAAAATAAACTAAAATGAAAAAGAAAAAAAAAATGAAACGATGTGGCACTTAACATCAGTACATGAAGAATGACAAACTAAAACAAACAGATGATATTTGAAATTCAAAGAATATATATATATACGTATGATTATGAGCATCCAATCCATTTTTCTTTGTTTATTTGTTCGTTTAAACTTGAACTCAAACGGTTAACTATTGTTTCTCTTTTGGAAGACTTTGCTTTTTTAACTTGCTCAGTTATAATTAGCTCATCAGAGGTATTTAAAGCTTGACATATTTCCAGATTATCGTGCCCTACAATAAGTTCAGTTGAAAAAAAGATCCATCAACAAAATCAAACCACAAGAGAGCCTAATCAAAGAATACATCCCCAATCAATAGAGAAAAGTGGAGAACACCAGGCGTGCAAGAACATTCTATTGATATTGTGCATCAAGATAATTCATATTCACATCTAGTTCGGTATAACAAATTTCATTTCACAATCATTGACAGAGTTGTTTGACTTATCTCCGTCTTCGCCCCCAACTTCAAGGTCCGTCTATCATTACAGATAAAAACGCGCAACAAACCCATTCTTTTTCTTTTTTTGGTACCTACTCCTCCACCCGTTATTATTGTGCTTGGTCTCCCCGTCCCCCATCTGCCTTCTCCTTTTCTCCATCCATAATTGTCTAAACAAACTAACTAAACAAGCGAAAAAAAAAGAGAGAACAAACCAAACAAATAAACTATCAACTAAAAAAAAAGAAAAGAATAAGATTAGGGTCCCATCTTATTGAATGTTTCTGAGAAATACAAACAAATATAGAATCTAACTAGAACGAGTTAACTTAGTTTACCAGAGGATTTACATTCCTGAATCCAGAAAGAGGCCCATACTATTATCATATCCCCATATCTTTATTAGTTTATCTATGGCGTCAAATATTTCACAAGATAGATCATCACCTTCTGTTGCTTTCGTGTCTCAAAAAAGGATATATTCCAAACACGGATGTAAGGAATGTAAAAGAAGGAAGATTAAATGCGACGAAGGCAAGCCATCTTGTTGGCAATGTATCCGATTAAGAAAAGATTGTTCCTATCCTAAACCTGGGGAGAAGGTCTTAAGAATACTGAGAAAGAAGCAACGAGAGCAATTGATAAGACAGGAAGAGGCACAAAATCACCTGTTACTTCTACAACAACAATATCGATTTGAACAACCTCATAGCATAATTACAACACATGCACCATCAACATCATCTAACTCATCGCAAGACAGTTATCGTGACACTAGATCACCAAATCCAATAGCTAACCTGGCTCCGATGTATCAACAACAGCATCTCCCACAAAACCATTACCAGCCTCAATTTCAACCTCCACCACCACCACCACAGCAACAACAATACCCTTCACATCAACCGCTACTACATCAGCAGCCACAGCCAGTACCACCACCACCACCAGCACAGCAGCTACTGCCGTCACATCAACAATATCAAATGGCACCTCCTTCTATTTCCTACTATCCCAATCCCCCGTCATATATGCAATATCCTGCGCATATAATTCAAGCAGGCCCACCCACATTACCTCAGAATGTTGTTCCAAATCATCCTAACCCTCCTCCTCCACCGCCTCCCCCTCCTATTGTACCACAGCAGCCACCACAACCATACCCACAAAATAACCACTCAGTTGTTTTGCCTCCGCCTCAAGCAGCTAAACTACCAATAGCTCCTCTTCCAGATCACTTAAATAAAAGGCTCCAAAATCCTGCAGCTGCTCCTTCTTTGAAAGTTAGAAATAGTAGAAATGACAGTACGAATTCGATCCCTAATTTGTTGAACGATACAAATGTGTTGTCTGATAGTAATACAATCAGTGGTGCTGGGAATACTCCACAAACTCCACCTCAACAGAATTCAAATAATAACATTCATATTGAACATAGCCAATTTTCTAATGACGATATCGTGGAGTATTATAATCAAAATGATTTGGAGGTATTAGCTACCGATTTGAATAATATTGTTAGTGAAATCATGTTTGATTTTAATTTTGTTAAAGATAAAAACCCACCTTTAGAGTCAGAAGATGGTTCACTAAGGACAGCAACATCAACTAATGGGAGCCCACCTCCTTTGGAAACAGCTCCTTCAAGCCATCATAATGTTCCTATAGACTTCATTCATTTCAAAAAGGAATCCGATAGAACATATTTTGAAACATTCTACAATGAATTTGCACAAATTATACTACCATTCCCAAGTTTTGACAAACATAACAAGTGTTATTTCAATCCAGCAAGAGACATAATTCTTAGGAGTGCTGCTAAAGTAAAATATTTATTAGCAGCGGTATTGGCAAATGGGGCCCGACAACAGTTTAATAAAACAAAGAGCGAAGAAGATGAACAAGCTTATTGCTTTTACTTGTCGAGATGTTTAGAGTTATTGGGACCAGCGATAGCCAATGATGATAAAGAATTGGCATCAAACATTGAGAATGTTTTATTGACAGTATTGTTATTGACAGCAGGTAATGCATCAAATTTGAGACAAGATTGGCGGTCTCATCTCAAAGGTGCAAAGGATTTATTAGTTAAGAATTCACCAAAGAGTACTACCAAAAGAAAGCATTCTAAAGTGTTTATATTTTGCAAAATTTGGTTTGTCACTATTGAAGTTTTAGCTGGTATAAGTTCCCAAAAGGGGGGTACGTTGCAAACTGAACAAGAAATTGACGAATTAATCAATTCTGGGGATGAATATGAACAACAAGTATTGAAAGAATTAGGAATTATCCTTGATAATGGGTTTAATATTATGGGAGGTTATCAACATGAATGCTATAACTATTTTGGGAAATTAATAAAAATTTTGAATCAAGATAGAAATGGGAAATTAAATCCTCAAGAATCATTTGAGTATATAAAACTATTCGTTGATCTTGAACGTCAGAGGAATCTCCAATTCGTTGATAAACGAGGAAGTTGGGTTACTTCCAGCAATAGTGAAGACAACAATAATGATGCTATAGATGAAAAGCATATTAATTCACTATTGGTTGAAAGAGTTCCAACTACTGACAACAAGTCTCAAGTAATATCCTGGATGGATGTATCCCATCAAGCTTATACTATGGCGTTAATGATTACAGTTCTTGAAAAATGTTTTCGTGAGAATTATTCCAATCCTCAAATTCAATTACTAAGTGATTCCATAATTCAATTTGTTGACTATTTATATCATCATGATGTACAGAATCTGTTGCCAAAACATAAAATTGAAAGTGCATTAATGATGTTACAATGGCCGCTTCTTGTTGCAGGAAGAAATATTGCAAGCAACGGTACTGCTGATAATAACGGTAACACTCCCGAAACAATTCAACACAAGAAGGATGTCGTTATAAAATTCTTTGAAGCTCTGTCTAAAGTAGGTTCTGGAGGTGCATTGATCGCCTCTAAAATTATTCAGAAAATTTGGAATAAAAGAGATAATATCGAAGAAAGCGATAACGATGACAACGAGAACGAGGATTTGTTATCATACTAAACTACAGATGTATATGTTTATAGCTTTTAAAATAAAATTAGAATTTTGTATTATTAAATATTCTTAAAACTATTCCGATTTATTTTATCTTCTCGTTTCTTCAATGACTCAAGATTCATAACTTCTCTGTAAACCCTTTGATTAATGCCAATACACCAACAGCACCTGGATCTGGGATACCACCTTCTGCTTTAAATTCTTCCTCATTAACATAACTTGCTCTACCAAATGAAGCATGTAAATTCTTAGTTTTTTCACAACCTTTATTAGCTGCTTCAACTGCTTTAGTTAAATCGCCAGTTTTATGTAAGGCATCCACAAATGGTTGCAATGTATCAATCAAAGTTCTTCCACCAACTCTTGCTCTGGTATACTTGAACAACCCATCGTACAAAGCATGGTATAAGGCATCACCAACGGATTGTACACTGATTTCTTTGGTTTGCTTCAACTGTTTCACTAAAGCAGTTAAGAAAATAGAATAAAGACCTCCAGAAGTCCCACCCATACTATCTTCAACATATTCTGTGATTTTCCCAAGAGTATAAACTGGATCATTCAAATTTGATTTAAAATCATCATCTTCTTTTAATGCTTTCAAAATGGAGTTTGCTCCATCAGCTAAAGTTTGACCACAATCTCCATCACCAACAACAGTATCATAACGGGTGATTTTTGGTTCTTCATCCAATAAAACTTTCAAGGCATTAACTAATTGAGATTCAAATTTTTGGCCGTCAATTTTAAGATCTGAAGATGTTAAAGTTTCATTTTTCATAGGTGATTCAATTTCTTTATTTTGCAGATTCCAAATTTCTGAATTATAGATTTTTGGCTTCCAACCTGGGGCATTAGTTGGAGTATCCAAAAACTTCAACACATCTTCACTAGTGAATGAAATATCTTCTTTCTTCAAATTTGACAAGTTCAACAATGTTATTGAAAATCCTGGTGAATTGAAAGATGTGACGAAATCACTGACATAAACTCTCTTTGGTTTCCTTTTCAAAGGCAAATTAGCTAATGCGTGTTCAGCAATGGCATATAATTCAAATGATGAAGTCCCACCAATATTATTAATCAATAACACATATTCATCATTTTCGAAATCAAAATCAACATAATGGCGGTCTTTATCTTCTGGAGATAATAATTGATGATACATTTTTTGGATCAATTCATCGATATTAGGAATTGGTTTAATTTTAGTACCAGGTTCATTATGAATACCCAATCCCAATTCCATTTCATCATTTCCTGTGAATTCAATTTCTTCTTCCAATTTCCCCGGAACTGAAGTACGATCCAAACTTGCTCCCAAAGTTACTAAATTCTTATTGATGGCATGACCTAAATCACTCAATGATTTCAAATCAACATCTGGACTAGTAGCACTAGCAGAACCCAAAATTTTATGAATAAAAGCTGTCCCAGCCAATCCTCTTCTCCCCACCATCTTATTTTGTTCTCTTCCAACAGCAACATCATCACTCACAATCACTAATTCAACTTTATAACCTTCACTTTTAGCTCTTTCTGCAACTAAACCAAAATGTAAAATATCTCCAGTATAGTTTTTAATTACAATAATGGTACCTTTTTCTTTATTAGATTTGGTTTTAATGGCTGCCATGATTTGTTTTGTTGAAGGACTAGCAAAAACCGATCCACTAACTGCAGCATCCAATAAATTCTCTCCAACAAATCCTCCATGCATAGGTTCATGTCCAGCACCACCGCCACTGATAATGGTAATTTTTTTGGAAGTATCCGAATGAGGGTTAAATACAACTTTTTCACTTGGGATTAAATTCACATAAGGATTAGAAGCTACTAACCCTCTCAATTGGGTAACCACAATGTCTTCGTCTTTACCGTATTTCCAATGTTTAGCTAATGTCATGATTTGGTTAAATTGTTCTATTCTTTATTTGATATGTTTGGCAATTGGGAGAAATCGAATTAATATGAAGTGAAATTAATGGCAATTTATACTTTTTTTTTTTCTTCCGGCGTTTAAGTTGATGTTAGTGATGGTGGTGCTCAGGACTAACTATAACGTCAGTTGGATAATGATTGCTTTGTGTGTTTAGACGTCATTATACATTGTCTGATTTACATGCAGTCTAGCTAGATATCATGCCATGTTTTTTTTTTTCAAATTATTCACTCAATCGATTGTAGGTTTGATTGGCTTAGTTTGTTGTTGCTTATTGTTATTTCAATACAAAAGTGTTTTATTTTGGAGAAGTATGGAGAAAACTCGTTAACATAGAATTGAAAATTTGGTGATTCCCTAACCTACCCTTTGTGTGTTTGTTGTGATGAATAATAATAAAGTTATTATTATTTTTGGGAGTAAGAAAATTTCCACTGCTACCATATCTACCTTTCATGCATGAGATTAGTGAACAATGATCTGAAATTAAGAATGGAAATTGCTCAAAACCTATTATGTAGATTTTCTTTTCAATATTATAAATACCTAACTGTATGTTGTGTATTTATGGTATTTTTGGTCTTTCGAATATTTGGGCAACGGTTCGACCGAGTCCGCTTAAAGACTCGAGTTTCGGGTGCGGGGCGAGGCAGGACAGGACGGAAACTCACAACAGTCAAAATTCATATAATCAAAACAAACCGAAAAAAAAAGTTCCCTTATGAAAAAAGCGGAGTTGATTTCCCTGTAGTTGTCAAATTCATATTCACCAGCACCAAGATATCATCATGTCTACTTCCAAGAGAGCTTATAGTCGAGGTGGCTGTAAAGAATGCAAAAGAAGGAAAATCCGATGTCCTGAAGATAAACCATCCTGTGCAACTTGTGTTAGATTAGGGAAAGTTTGCTCGTATCCTTTGCCAGGAGAACGAGTTCCCCGTGTTTCCATCAGAGCATTAGCTAATAAGGAAATCCCACTTAATGATTCACCAGAACCCAAAGCAAAAAAATCTAATCCCAAACCACTAACGATTCAAATGTACCTGGTTGATGATTTTGGGGCTAAAAAGAAAAAGCGGAGACTAAGATTGGATGATGATTATTTGACCAACAACTTTAATACTGAAACTAATTCGCCTATATCCGGAAACAATAATGGATATTTATCAAATTCCAAATCAGCAAATAATAATAACAATAATGGATCAAATACTACTGATAATTTAATGCAACAAATAAACTCGCAAATGATCCCTCCCATTAAGCCTGCACTTAGTATTACACAAGCCCTGGAAAGTATGCTAAGCACTACATCGAGTTCTTCATTGCTTGGTGGTCTATATAATGATGACGATTTGAACCTACTTGCATCTGACTTGAATAATATCGTTAATGACATTATGTTTACTTCAAATATGCCAAACACCAATGATAGTTTGATTGATGACAACTTCTTTAGTCCGTTCAATTATCCACCACAATTGTCCGATCTCAATGATATTCCAAAACATATCCCATTGGATTATATTAAATTGAAGACAGACGATGAGAAAAGGTACCTAGCGGAGTTTTATCATGAGTTTGCGTCGCAGATTTTACCATTTGGGGCGTTCGATAAGATTTCAGGTACTTACTACAACCCTGTGAGAGATGTGATTTTAATCTATGCTGCCAAGGAACCATTTTTATTATCAGCAATATTATCTCAAGGTGCTAAACTATCTTTCCAAAAAACATCAAAACAGTCCGACCATGACAATTATGGGTCATATTTATCTAGATGTTTAAGATTATTGGGTCCCGCATTAAGTAAAAATCGTGATAAACTGGTCAAAGATGATTTAACGTCAAATATTGAGAGTATACTTATAACCGTACTACTATTAACATCTTCCAATGCCATGACAGAAAAGTTGAGTTGGAGACCACATTTGAAAGGTGCAAAAGATATTATTATAAAGGCAACACATAGTAAAATTCGACTGTCCAAAACTTTAATATTATGCAAGATATGGTTTGCTGATTTTGAAATTTTGGCAGGCACTAGTAGTCATTTGGGTGGCACGATAAAAACCGATTGTGATTTAGATTCAGTGATAAATTTTGAAGATGAATTTGTTAAATCTGTATTGGAACAATTTGGATTACTTCAAGGTGGGAGTTTCAATATCATGAGTGGATATAATATACAAATGATTTATTTATTCCGGGATTTATCCAAACTTCTAAACCGCAAACGAGAAATGGGGGAACAATTTGTCCCCAATCAATCCCTTGAGTATATTCGTTTAATTTCGGGATTTTATGAACATTATGGGAAAGTGTATATCGATAGAAAATGTCTATTACCAGGACCAATTTCCACCCCACTAACAGAGTTATATAATCTTGTCGATTCCGTGCCCACAACAAGTGGGAACACACTTTATATTAGCTGGATGGATATTTCTCAACAAGCGTATGCTTTAGCTGGTTTAATAACTGTGTTTACTTCAATATTATTAGATCCTCCTGATTTACCACATATTCAAGATTTAAATTCCAAACTAGTTGATTTGATAAAGTTTGTCGAACAAAGTGTGAACTCTTTTACAATGAAATTCCCAAATGGATTTCTGATGATTCAATGGCCCATTACGGTTGCAGGAATAAATTGTACTATCAAGAGTCAACAGCCAGTGATTGAGAAATTTTTCAAAATATGTATTGAGTTAGGATCAGTCAGTGCTGAAATCACTTTGAAACGGATAAAGAAAATATGGGAATTGCGTGAAAAGGGTGAGGAGTATTATGATCTTCATATTAAGCATGAAAATGGTGAAATTGACGGAATTCATATCGATAATGTTGCCTACTAATAGGGGTATTTATTCTTTGTAAGTTGACAAAGATGGATCATTTGAAATAACACTACCATCTGGATATATGCCATACAGTATCAACACATATGAGTTATTACAAATTAAATCTATATTAATAAATACTAAAACTGTGCCTATTTACAGGAAAAATCACATACACTAGTACGCATATTGCTACAACCTTTGTTGTTATATTAAATTCTCTCAGGCTCTTCATTTCTTACCTCATCTTCTTCAGTTTCTTTTGGTTGAGATACATCAGAAGCTGATGAATCACTTTCTTTTGTTTCTTTTTCATTAGATTGTTCTTCTGGTTTTTCGACGTTTTTCGGTAATCTTTCATTGGTAACAAAGAATGCAGCAAAAAATGTAATAGCAGAAAACCCAATAGCCATATAAAACACATTTCTAATAGCATTCATGATTTGGGTTTTAACAAAATGTTCAGTCTCTGGGTGTAATGTCTTTAATAAGGCTGTTGATGAAGTCAATTGACTTAAACTAAATTTCTGTAAATCTTGTAAAATGACTGGATTTGTGACCTTTTTAACGGCTTTAGAGTAGATGTTCTTTAATGATGTTGTATAAACTGCATCGGCCAACACTGCACCAAAAGCTGATAAAATTGATCTTGAGAAATTGATAAAAGTAGTTGTCATAATCATTCCTGATGGAGTCTTTGGTGCCTTGATTTGAGCTGATAAAAACGATGGTTGCATTTGTAAACCAGCCAGCACCCCAAGTATAATTAACAATCCAACTTGTTGGGAAAAATTCGAGTCAACTTCCAATAATGTAATCAATCCACAACCTATTGGTCCTAAAATTCCTGAAATCACATTATATGGCTTAACAAATTTGAACTTTTGCACTAATAAACCGGAGAGCATCGACGAAAGTACAACCGCTATGATTGTTGGTAACAAATGAAGACCTGCACTGAGGGGAGATGCATCTTTGACAACTTGAAAATAGATTGCCCCGTAAATCATGAACATAATAAATGCAGAAAATATACCAGAGATTGCAAGTGTGGAAGCAATAATTTGTGGGACCTTGACAATTTCGGTACTAATCACTTGGTTCTTTGAAAACCCAAAATTCCATACAACAAATGCAATGAGTAAGACAGGGCCCAAAACAAAACAAGAAATCACTGCAGCAGAATCCCAAGGGAAATCAGATGTACCAAATGTTATAGCCAATAATAATATGACAGAGCCAGCAATCAACAAGAATGTACCGAAATAATCAAACTGTTTCAATTGTTGTTTTACATTCACTTTTGGTCTTGGTGGACGGAATGCGTACAAAAATACCAAAGTTGCAAACCCACCAATTGGTAAATTAATGTAAAAAGCCCATCTCCAAGTCACTTTAGATGTAAAGGCACCGCCAATAAGTGGACCTACCACAGAAGCAACAGCAAATGTAATAGAAAAAATACTCAATGCCAATGGACGTCTGGTGATTGGGACAACTTCAGACCCAATAACAAAAACCAGACTATTGATACCCGAACCTCCAATACCAGCTAATACTCTTCCACCAATCAACACATTCATGTCATTAGCCAATGCACACATCAACGACCCTGCTTCAAATAAAATAATAGCAATCACCATTGCCCACTTACGACCAATAATAATTGATAGCTTACCAAAAAATTGAATGAAAACAGCCATGGTTAATAAGAACCCACTGGAAAGCCAACCAACTTTGGAAAATGCATCGAATTTTGTTCCTACTGTAGTTAAGATTGTAACAACAATGGTTTGGTCTAAGGCGAAAAGGAATAAACATAAAAACAATGATAAAAAACATAAGATTAATTGTACGCCGTGTAAATAATGGTCTTCTTTTTTGGTACCATCACCAGCGTCTGATTCTTTGAATCCCTTTTGTTCTGCCGTTGGTTGATTTTCAATATCATTATGGATATTTGGTTGTACTATCACCGAGCTGTCAGAATCATTTTGAGGCGTCGATGGTGCATTTGCCTGTAATTCCGCATTATCTGGATTTGAAAATGAGTTTTCTTTCTTTTTTCCGCTCATACTTATAATTATTGAATCACGAGTAGTAACAGACGATTGTTATTGAAAGAAATATATCACCAAATGAAAAGTCAAAGAATGAATGAACAAATGGAGCTAGAAATAAATTAGACCAAAACTAAAAAAACATTGGGCGCTGTGTGGCATTATATATACTAATAATTATAGAACGGTGTTTTATTATTTTTGTTGTGTCATACGGAAATAAAAAAAAATATTTAGATCATTATAAATGGGGCTTACTCGCTCACCAACAATAGCATTGTCACATAGTTGCTTCTAAACATTTAACCGTTTCATTCTTGTCTATCGTTAAGCTAAATCCGTGTTTTTCTTGGTATTCTTTAGCCGTGAATTTTGATCACCGTTTATGGAGTTATCTTCAAACTCTTTTCGTTCAAAATGCAAGATTACTAATAGTTGATTCTGGACATCTCGCTACTAAAGTTAACATACAAAACTATAATAATATACTACGTGTATTCTCCGCTTTGGTGCGGGTTTTACAAATTTAATCATTCAAATTAACTCCGTTTTATTTTTACAAAAATAAGCCGCGCCCATCTTAAAATTTGTCGATTCAATCTACCGAGCATGGAGGTGATAGTGGTTGACATATTATTTATATTTATATTGGTTAATCTATATAAACTATATTATGTAAAAGAAAGAGAGAACAACGTCCATATTTATATGGACGTTACCAATATATTAATTGGACACAAACATAAAATCGTATGATTTTATGGACATCTAAACAAATATTTAAACAATATTTGAACATTTGTTTTTAGTTTCAATCTGATTCTGTGTTAGTAACGCTCATATCATCACATATTTAACCAGTGCAAAACGGACCAAAACAATCAGGATACCTAAAACCATTTTTTCTTAGGGGGGAGCGTTTGTTATTGTAATTTATCATCAAGTGTTAAGCAGCAGTAAATCTTTGATTGTGGAAAAAGCGTGGCAAAAGGGGATCTACAGGAAGAATAAGTTCAAAAATATCTCATTTGAGGCTTACATTCTTTGGACTTTGCTTTTGTGCTGATTTATAGAAGCCGTGATGTTGAAGTCAAATAGTTTGCCTTATCGTTTAACTGCTATTGTAATTTAAAACTAAACTGATTTTATAGTAGTTTACCCGGTTTGTCTTTTGTTTTGAATTCTTAATATGCGTGGAAACAAAACCAGTGAGGATTCTATTGAATACCCATATAAATTAGACTATTTAAACGATAACTTCTAAAAATATTCTGATAATTGAGATATTATAATTATTCTGTTTAGCAACAATGGTTAACCAGACAGCAGTTATCGATGATTAAAATATGCTTTATTCTCTAGGAACAATACAAATTTGTTCGTAATTGTTCTCTCTCGGCTGTGCCCTTTTAACTATTATTACTACCCCTTTCTTTTTTCCATGGAATACTGAAATCTCCTTTTTTCTATCATCCCTTCATTGCTGCTTATTGAAATATATCGACTTTTAAAATCATCAACAATGTCAGAAGGATGGATTTCATTTCTAATTGATGAGATTGGTCTTTATACCCTCTCCAATGCCGGAACAGATGTATACATTATCATTCTTCTTAGAATGATTAGATTAATTGGGTTTGGTGCAACATCTTTAATCCTTGCATTATTCTTAAAATCACTAGGCATTCCAGAACAATATATCGGATTATTTATGACATTGACATTTATTGGGGATTTGGTGTCTTCATTCTTATTATCTATCATAACTGATCAAATTGGAAGGAAAAAAATGTTGCTTGCTTGTTCGGTCTTGATGACTTTGACAGGGGCTGTTTTCGGTTTGTCTGAAAATTACTATGTTTTGGTTATAACTGCTATTCTTGGAATTTTGACACCCTCTGGAGGGGAAGTTGGTCCATTTAGAACAGTTGAGCAAAGTTCTATTGCATCATTGGTTCCTCATGAGAAGAGATCAGACATTTATGCTTGGTATACGTTTTTGGGAACATTTTGTGCTGCCTTTGGGTCATTCTTGGCAGGAGCATTGATCGACATTGTTCAGGACAACTATGGGTTCACCATAGTGCAAAGTTACAAATGTGTATTTTGGGTCTACACGTTGTTATCTGGTATATGTGTTATTTTATGTTTATTCATCACGGGAAATATTGAAGTGAAGCCAGACCCTGGGCTTGAAGAACCAGCAACCACACCAGAAGACAATGAGTCTGAACCAACTGAAACATCTCAATTAATACCAACAACAGGTAATGTGACCAATAAACCCAAGAATAAGTTCAGATTATTGCCACATTTATCGCCAGATACCTACTTACTTGTCATTAAATTGTCCTTATTATTTGGACTTGATTCATTTGCCTCATCATTAACTCCAATCTCATGGATTTCATATTATATCAAAAACAAGTTTGATGTACCATCATCTTATTTGGGTTCAGTTTTTTTCACCACTGGATTTGTGAGTGGTTTCACATCACTTGGTAGTACACCATTAACCAAAAGATTTGGGGCAGTTGTGACAATGGTCTTCACTCACTTGCCAGCATCGATATTGTTAGCCCTTGTCCCACTCCCATCTTCTTTCTCCTTGACTATGGGCATTTTGGTCGTTCGAGCATGTACGCAAACAATGGATGTAGCACCTAAACATGTATTCTTAGCAACCTTGGTGTCAGATAGTGATAGGACTGCAGTGTTTGGATTTGTCAATGTTGTCAAAACATTAGCACAAGTTGTGGGTCCAAGTATTGTTGGTGTAATCACCCAACGTGGTGCCCAATGGATTTCGTTTGTTATTGCTGGGTCATTGAAGGCCACCTACGATATCGGAATGTTGGTAACATTTTTAACTTACAATCGTCATGCTGTACACTAGACGTATAGTTTATATAGTTATTTGTACCCAGGACTATTTAGTTTTGTTTAGATTCTAGAATTTGTTTTACTGTATCAACGACAATAGTTTCCAAAGGCTCAAACTCCCAAGGCAATAATTTTCTGGTAGCATTATTGTTCACTCTTGCTAGTTTCTTAAACTCCTCTGCTTCAGTTCCCGGATTTCCTTTTGGTAGGTTTAATTCTGGGAAATGTTTATTGATTATATCAAGAATCTGTTGACAGGTGAAATAGCCATTTGTCATTAATAATCTTTTGTTTACCAAATCATCGGATTCAATTGCATACACTTGAACTTTAGCTATATCTGTTGCCGAAATGTATCCGCCACTAACATTCTCAAAAGTTGAATTATTTTCGTGGTTCAATTTTAACAAATCATCAATCATTTCATTCGAACTATTAAATCTTTTAGGATCAAAATCATATGCTTTTGAACCAAATACCCAAGATGGGTTTACAACCACTAATCCAAACACTGGTTTTTGCATCAAGACAAATTCCCAAGCCAATTTTTCTGCAAATGCCTTAGATGCATAATATGCTGTAATATTATCCTTCAATGCATCTTGATATGAGGTATTGTTCCAACTTCCTTCATTGAAAGATAAGGTCGGGTTTGTCTCATCAGTATTGGAATAAATGGCAGCATCTGAAGAAGTGAGCACTACACGTTTCAAGTTTGGACAAAGGTCAGCTGCTGCATGCAAAATGTTTTCCGTTCCTTTAATGGCAGGTTGAAGAATAACATTTTCTGGGTCTTCGGTATCAAATGTCAATGGGGATGCAGTATGAAATAAATATTCTATGTCGTTGTGTTTACTCAATGCTTCATCAAAGGAGTTGGGTGTAGACAATTCTTTAACTATCTCATATGTAAATTTGGCATCTGAGGGCATGAAAGATTTCAATTGTTCACCTTTGGTGGTTGAACGAACAGTGCCAACAACTTCGTATCCTTTTGATAATAATAATTTGATAATGTGTTGAGCAATAAACCCTGATGCTCCTGTTATGAAAACCTTTGTCATTGCTATATAGAGTTGAGCGTGAATGGATAAGATATTGAAAAACAGTTGTGTTGATGTATTTAAGTACTTTATGAATGGCTGTTTGTATTTTTTTTCATGTCATAGATTGTTCACTCCCTCAGGATCTACCTTCCTAATCGGGAATGAGTGATAAGGGCTTCCTGGCGTCTTGACGCAACTTAATGCGCTCCAACAATATCCATATTACCATGATTATCTAAAGAGTCGTATAACGTAATTACATATACTGTCATTGTTTATTATACGTTCTAAACTACTTAGCAGCATGGTGAATATACTTATCAACATTGAAGCCACCACTTTTTAACGCTTGATTTGCAATACTTCTAATTTTTGCTTGACCACCGCTCATATTTTCTGGTTTTTCAAATTCTTCCAACCCCATCGATCTTTTCGAATCAATATCGTTTTTCAAGTCATCGATATTGGCACCTTGAAATTCTTTTTGCTTTTCTTCCTCGTTCAATTGAGATCTGTAATCAGCTGGTGAAATATTTTTCAAAAATGCATCCCTAGTATCCAACAATGTCTGAATGTTTGTAATACTTAATGGAGTTTGGCCATAATATAACACCGAAGAGTGTCCATTTCCATTGTGTTCTCGATCAACCTCATGAGGGAGATCACAATGCCAAAACACAAATGAGCCCTTTTTAACATCTGGGATAGAAATAATACCTTGATGTAAATGAGGATAAAACTTATCAAGAAACAATTGTCCAGTTCCTGGCACTGTTCCAGGAAACTTGGGTGTAATCATATCAATTTCATAATCATCTATGTTCCCTGACTCGGGGTCTTTCCAAAAAAATGGTCTAAGCATTATATAAGCCATTGATAATTTCAAACTGGGTAATACTCTCAAAGTACCTTCACCTGACTTATTGTTGGAAAGTGCCAACCAACCTTGCAATGTACGAAATGAAGAACATATTGTGGATTTCCCACCAGTATCATCTTCATCTTTATATAAATTTTCTTTGGAGTAAGTTCTTTCATCTAATTTGAATGCATCCCAATTCTCCCAATCACCTTCAAAAATTGATTTGTACACTTCAGAATACATGATGTCTTCCCATCTTTCGATTGACGAAGAGTCTAAATGCAATGGCAAAGCAGCTGCCTTTCCAGGCTCTCTGATTCTAATCCTGTCCCCATAAACAAGCTGTGTATCTAAATCAATTAAACAATTCTCTTTATCTTCGACATAAAACTCTTTACTCATGGCTTTGAAAATGGCTTTTATATTAGGATGGAACCTTGCTTCTGTTTGTGGCTTTGACCAAAAAACATTGTACCAAGATGTTGGATTAGGAAAAGTATATCCTGCTGTTTCGGGGTGTGTTTTACAAAACTCGACCAATTCATTGAACCAAATATCAATTCGATCAACATCAATTACATTTTCAATCATTAAACATCCCCGTTGTTTGAACAATTCGGAAACTTGCTGTGGAAGCTTGTTGTCTTTGATGTCAATAAAATCACATTTCGGAACATATGAGGGTCCTATTTTGGCAATCTCTGTAAACTCTTTGTTTATTTCAACTAATAATCTTTTCCAACTAGCAGTGACTTGTTTGACATTCTCGGATTTAATTAACCGTTGTTTGATACCAGTGAATCGAAAATCCAAATCAGGTGGAGTTTCGTCATTTGATAATTTGGAAGGAGACATTGTTAGTGATATCGATAACCTCCTCTATTCTATACCTGGGAGAAATAGGTAGGAATTGCCAGGACTTATATACATGTGTAGTTTTGTTCTTATTGCAAAAAAAAAACTGAAATTGTTGTGCAACTAAATTTTCCTCCACTTTTTTTAAATATGTGCGGGCGGGTTACCCAATGCGGTATTCCACCCATTGTCCAATATTCAAAATTTTTTTTGTCTTCTCCTCAAATGTTCAATAATTAGTTTCCACATACTAAAGTTGGTAAGGGCAATTATATTTTAGATTTTTGAAATATACTCATCGTAAAATTGAATCATTAGCATCCTTCAAAACTAAACTGCCCTGAAAACTTAGCCACAGATCAATAACCTAGAAATAAAGATTTTGCGAATATATTTTTATGCTTGGCTCCGGAAATAAAATTAGTCAGCATAATACGAGGGTACTTTTTCAGCAAATTTTGGTACAATTATAATTCAAAAATTGTGACCCCCCCCCCCGACAACACACATTAATTCTGCTTTAGAAATCTAAGAGCATCTGTTGATCATAATGGACACAAAAATAGATACAAGGATCTTAGATCTTTTGATTGTATCTATAAAATTCGCATGACCAACGAAATGAAAAGCCGTTCATTCCTTGAAATAAACAACACTTTGCTAAAAAAAGGGATTAATATTCTTGACTATTTTGATTTAAAAATAGTACTACAGCCAGTTCAGAGCGGCATATTAGCGAAATTAGGTGATTTCCACCATAAATGGCATAATTTGCTTAAAACAAGGGGTTTGAGCGATATTGGCTGAGAATCATACGGTTAAGAGGTAGGACCAAAAAATAAAAAATTGTGTGGTGGTGGCAACCGCGACAGCAAAAAACCCTCACGAGATTACATGGCATCATATTACACAAAAGCAAAATTCTCCTTGAAGAAAAAGAGATAGTATTCCCGAAACTTAAAAGTATATAAGACGATCGATATGCCCATTATATAGCATTTCCTTTTCATATTAAATAACTTTCAACCTTTTATCAATAACCTAAGTCCGCATAATGCAGAAATTTATCATTAATTTTGCAAATATCCATTGCGATAAATGTGAAGGAATCATAAGAAACGTTGTGAGTCGCTATTACAAAATTAGTGATGAGACCGATTTAAATGCAAACATAAAGCCATCTGAGGTTATTTTCAAACTCGAAAACAATGAAGTTACGTTGTATGGTAATGATTTAATTGATTTCCATGGCGATATCAAGAGTATCATTAAAAGTTTGGGGAAATCTGGGTTTGATATTTTGTCCTGGGATTTACACAATGGTGACGAAACCGTGAGTTCATCACAAATTGTCAATACTAATATCCAAGGAGCCAATGAACCTGACGGTTTTATAGATATTGTTGGAATGTACCACAAATTTATTAACTCAAGAAACAAAAAGAAGCATATGAAATACTGTAAAGTGTGTCAAGAGTCAGAACAACACAAGAAGAAGTCGACGGATTCAGATTTTTCCTCGAGCAGTGAGGATACAGTGGTTGAAATACCACACCAAGAGTTTAGAGCTTCATTTTTGGTTACGGGAATGACATGTGCGTCATGTGCACAATCCATTACTGACAACTTAAGATCGATTTTAGGTGAATCAAAAAAAGAAGATGAACCCAATTTTTCTGTCAATGTGATTCAGCAATCAGTGGTTGTGATTATTCCTAACAAACAGATTATTAACAAAATAGTTGATGCGATCAATGACATGGGGTTTGATTGTAAATTAATTGAAGTTCTACCAGTGCAAAGATCGGTTAATACTAAAGTTACAGCATTGATTGGAGGAATGACATGTGCTGCTTGTGCAAATTCGATTGACAGTGCTGTCAAAGAATTACCTTTTATTTTGGAAAGTGTAATTAATGTGGTGACTAAAGCTGCTCAATTTGTTTTAGAGGATGACGGCGGTCTGAATATCGCCAAATTAAAGGAGACAATTGAAGATTGTGGATTTGATTTTGAATTGTTAAGCACCGAGAAAGTCAATTATACATCGGGGAAACAAAAACCAAGATCTATCAATTTAAAAGTAAATGGAATGTTTTGTAACCATTGTCCAGATATTATAACACAATATTTAACCAATTACGGTGATGCTGTTGTCATTAATGATCCAATATCTCTTGACCACCCAGTGATCAAGTTTACATATGTGCCACTGCAAACCTTAAAAACGAGGAAAATCTTGTTTGATTTGAACCACCTCAAAGATGATGGTAATGGTGGGTATACTATAACTCCTGATGAAAAAGGCGCTTTTGAATGTGAAATTATTAAACCAGTGACAGTCGATGAGCACGTTAGAAAGTTGGCTCACAGAGAAGTTTTAGGCTTAGCAATAAGGTTGGCCATAGCAACTTTGTTTGCAATTCCCACATTTATATTTGGTATTGTTGCTATGTCGTTGTTGCCTAAACATCACCCTTTCCGAGTTTGGGTCGAAGATCCATTATGGGTGGGAAATGTTTCACGGAACTCATGGATCTTGTTTATTTTCGCAACACTGGTTTATTTTTTTGCAGCTGATACTTTCCATCGTAAGGCAATTAAAGAGATAAAATCTTTATGGTTTCATAAAAATTCTTTTAAATCTAGATTACTCAAGTTTGGGTCTATGAATTTATTGATGAGTTTGGGAACAACTGTGGCTTATTTTGCTAGCATTGTTTTAATTGGGTTAAGTGCAACACAGAAACCCATGACCCATCATGGATTGCACACGACATATTTTGATTCTGTTGTGTTTTTGTCATTCTTTTTGTTAATTGGTAAATTATTACAAAGTTATTCTAAAAGCAAAACTGCGGACGCTATTTCGGAGTTATCAAAGTTGAAACAAACGGAAGCTACATTAATCGAGGATAACAAAGATACACGTGTTGATATTCAGTTGCTTGAAATTGGTGATCAGATAAGAATTGGTACAGGGGAGTCTCCACCGGTAGATTGTGTCTTAGTGGAAGGAAGCACTGAGTTTGATGAAAGTGCATTGACCGGTGAATCGACTCCAGTTAAACACCAGGAGGGCCACCAGATCTTTTCCGGTACCGTTAATATTGGTAATAGTTCAGTTGTTGGAAAAGTCACTAGTCTCGAAGGAGATTCTTTGTTAAATCAAATTGTGAATACGGTAAGAGATGGTCAAATGCGCAAAGCACCTATGGAGCGCACAGCTGATTTGATTACTGGTTATTTTGTTCCATTGATTATTGCTTGTGCCGTTATTACATGGGTTATATGGTTGGCTTTGGGCTATTCAGGAGCCTTACCTCAAAGCTATTTGGACATTGATGTTGGTGGATGGACTGTGTGGTCACTTGAATTTGCCATTGCAGTGTTTGTTGTTGCATGTCCTTGTGGAATTGGTCTTGCTGCGCCAACAGCTCTTTTTGTTGGTTCTGGATTGGCAGCAAAGAATGGTATTTTAGCTAAAGGTGGTGGGGTTGCATTCCAGGATGGAGCCAATGTCAACATCGTGTGTTTTGATAAAACTGGAACATTGACTAAAGGAGAATTAACAATTACTGATTTCCATTTCCCTGATAAAAGCTCTATTGCTAAAACGTTTGCTTTGCAAGCAGCTCGTGATTTAGAGGTTCCATCTCATCATCCATTGGGCAAAGCAGTGAAATCGTTTGTGACATCGTACGATGGAAAATCATTGACTGCAAATAAGATTCCTCAAGTTGAGACTGTTCCAGGAAAAGGATTGAGAGGACAAATAATCTACGACGAGGGTGATGATATATGGAATGAGTACAAGCCAACACAAGCAATTCTTGGTAACGAAAAATTAATGGAAGAAAATGATATTGAATTCACAGAAAAGGAAAGACAATGGTTAAAGAAATGGAAGGGAGAATGTAAATCAGTTATTTTAGTTGGTTTACAGTGCGAATCATATTTTAAAGACTCCAAGTTTCATTTGGCACTTATAATGGCTGCTAGAGACCAGCTTAGACCAGAAACTAAAAAAGTTATTGAGTTTTTGAAACATAAAGACATCGAATGTTGGATGATTACTGGTGATAACAAGCTTACAGCTGATGCTATCGCTAAGGAGATAGGAATTGAGAATGTTGTTAGTGAGGTGTTACCAGATGAAAAAGAAGCACAAATTAAAAAGATTCGACAATTGAACCTGGGTGGTAAAAAAGAACCAGTGATTGCCATGATTGGTGATGGAATCAATGATGCTCCAGCTTTAGCCTCGGCGGATGTTGGAATTGCTTTATCTTCAGGTGCAGATTTGGCAGTAACTTCCAGTGATTTTATTTTACTTAACAAAATCCATCCTTTAGTGAGTCTTGCAACACTTTTAGATATTTGTTCCAAAGTTTTCCAAAGAGTTAAGTTGAATTTTGGATGGAGTTTAGTGTACAATTTGATAGCTCTTCCTATTGCTGCTGGGGTGATCTACCCTTATAAAAATTCCAGATTGGATCCTGTGTGGGCCAGTGCTGCTATGGCTTTGTCTTCTGTCAGTGTGGTCTTGAGTAGTTTGGCTTTGAAATTGTATAAACCACTGCTCAAAGCTGAAGATTTTGGTGTTGATGATAGTACCGAGAGTGAGCTTTCACCAAACGAAGTATAACTGTAATATATAAAGTCGTGACTATTATATACATATATATAATACTACAATTAATGAAAGAAAAAAAATAAAAACAATACAAGTAAAACACCTCAAAACACTAACTGAACACGTCATTGTCAAGCTGTACAACCATAACAGTAACATTATCTGTTGTAGACAATTCTATTGCAAATTGACACAACTTCTTAGCAACTTGCAGCGGTGAATAACCTTGTTTAAATGATTCAGCTGCCAATTTGCAAGCGTGTTTATCGGAGACTACATCCCAAAGTCCGTCACAGGCAATAATAATAAATTCATCATCCGCAGTAATTTCTGTCGCCGTAGTAAACGGAACTCCTATGACCAACAGTTTCATATATGTGTCACCAAGTGATCGAGTCACCGCTAAAACACCATTTACCCGATTCTTCAATACCAACCCGCCATTATCTTCTATTCTATTAATCTCATGTGTGTCTGTAGCTTTATGATCATACGACAATCGGTATGCCTGTCCAGCACGACAAAGAACTATTCGCAGATCTCCAACATTAGAAGTATATAACAATCGCTTGTGATTCTTGGTTGGCTTGAAATCAAATTTACCACCATCTTGGCTCTTGGTGTGCGATACTGGTTCTTCATTATCACTTTCCCATCTGAGAACAGCCACTGCAGCAGTACATCCAGATTTACCTTGCCCACTTTTTTCTATCAATTCATCTGCTTTGACAAAACACTTGTACAAATCTTCCCGCAAATCATCTTTACCCGTTATAGGAGTCGGAGGTGGACTACCCTCATCGGAATTGCGATCAATTTCTTCTTCCAATAGTGTATGTAAGTTATTCCCACACCACCGTGCTGTATCCTTCCCAGCATGGCCATCAAATATAGCAAAATATCCCCAATCCACTCGTTCAGCAAAATTGGCAATGTATGTGTGGACATCTTCCATTTTGTTACGGAATGTGGTGTTTTTATTTTCTGCAACCCCAACCCTAAAAGAAAGGCCAGCAAATGGATCATAGTTGGAGTCATTAGCACCTGTCAGAGATGCATTTGTAGAGGAAGTTGATGTACTGGAACTGCCGTTACTATTATTAGCCAAGGATGGTACCTCCAAAGAAGATTGTATTGGTGGGGTGGCAGTGGTCTTTGTAGTTGCTGTTTTTGTCGGAGTGCTAGGCGACGATGTTGAGGAGGACACTGTTTTTGAGTTGTTTGTATCTGTTGATGCCATTACAATAGGTGCTACTTGATGCTTGCCAGTTAATCAGTGTTATGCTACACCTTGTTTTTTTTTCTGCCTCTCTTTTCTGGATTTTTTTGGTGTTGGTTCAATAAGATTGGCAATTTCTTCCTACATACAAATTTGTTATCTACTACATACTGTGCTGTGGTATATGTAAGGGTAAGACAATTCTACTAATCAATTGTTTTACTCGTATTAATAACCTCTGACGTCGGTACTTCACCACAAATACAAAACAAACCAAATGAAAACCGAAATGACGTACATACTAAAAAATTAGAATTTAAAAACAAAAACATCTAGGTCACGTGAGCAACGGGGTTCCACCAATGCTCTTGCGACTACAACTAGTAGAGGATATTTTTGATCCCAGTAGAATACTTTTTAACTATATCCAATTCCGTAACCTTGCTGTTCTATAGAATGATGTACCACAAAGCCTAATCAAGTTTGACAATTGAATACCGTCCCTGGTAATTTAAACTCCTTCTTAGAAGTTATTTGTCTATTTTATTTTTTTGTGATTGTTATTGTTTTAGGAGTTCCATCCTTTGTTTACTAATTTGTTTATTTCAAGTTCCCGGAAACCATTACTAATTAACATCAGATGAATAAAAAAAAACAAGGAAAAGCCCTTCGGCATGATCATTTAATTTACAGGAAGTTTTGAAGTCGCCACTGCTGATGTTTGGTCCTATTACTCCTCGAAAACATAGAGGTAAATTAGAAATTGCTTCGTTTATTTTAGTTCGCTACAAATAGTTTTTAAAATTCCGAAATCACTAAACTATATTCTACCATTGCTTTTATTCTTATGGACTTCCGTCAATTTTCATATATAAACCCAAATAATTTCCATTAGATTTTTTTTTGGATACTTTTTGTCACTCATTATTTGCAAAACCACAGTAACTATGACAGATGGTATTGATTATATTGATGTTTGCAAGACGGATGTGCTTGGTCTTGACACCCTTCATCATACCTCGGTAATACCTTCACCCATACCCACAATCACTTTTGACTGTTTACCATATACTATATTATCAAACATTTGTACATATTTGCACCAGGAAGAACTAATTAATTTCAGTTTAATATCGAAAACGTCTTATTTACCTGCTATTGGCACATTATACCTGAAAATTATTGTTACTGACAACATAGATTTGACATGTTCAGTCAAAAAAGCTATTAAGAAATATCCAAGATTTTGTGGAACAATTATTTCCATATCGAACTTTGGAAAATTATTGAATTGCTTGTACCACAATCAACATTTGGCTGGTCTTTTAAGATCATTGTCTTTAGATTTAAACCAAGAGTCAGTTAATCTAATTCTGTTATTAGGTATTGTTAGAGGACTCAAATTACAAAGCTTGGTTGCACCAGATATCCCGTTTTCATATTTTTCAATGCAAGGTCGATTGAATCTTGGCACTATAAAAATGTTGGCTGTTTCGGCCAAAGATGTGGGTTTAACACCACTACAATTCAATGAATTAGAAAGTTTAAAAATCTTCTACAACGAGACTAGTAGAGATAAAAGGAATATACGGCAGTTGTGCAAGGTGCTAAATGAAGGCAATTCATTAAGCAAACTTCGTCATTTGGAATTTAGTGAAAGTCTTCAGATAAAAACATCGACTTTCCTTAATATCACTAACGACGATTTGGATTTGGATAGCATTCCTGCTTGGGCTCATTTTTTTGACTACTTTTCTAATGGAAAAATAACTAGAAAATTAGATTTGGATTCGTTGGCTATTGAGGGATGGGTTGGCAAAAAAGCCAAAGAGTGTATGATTCGAATACTAAGTGCAGTTGATTTATCAAAATTGAATCACCTACAATTACATGTGAATGAAAAATATCCAAAGAATGAACAACACACTAGCCAGAGGAGATTACTTGATTTAATTACAGAACGCACACCTGCTTTGCAAAGTTTGGCTATTAAGCCAACATCAGATGATTTGTTTATCCAGCATTATACCATCATAAAGACTTTGAAGCAAAATTTAGTCCATCAACTTAAGCATCTTCTGTTGGTATTTGAAAGTCCAATGGCGGAGCAATCATTAGAAGTATGCAGCACAATTTGTGATTGTCAGCATAACTTGGAAAGTTTACTAATCCTTGACAGGTCTACTGCAGTCGTTGATAGTGAATTGCTCCACTGCTGTCTCAGTTTTGATGACTATTTGTTAAGCCTCTATGATTATGGCTTGATATATGAAAAGAAGATCGTCGACTTACTATTTAGTGATGTTTTATTAACAGATTTTTTGAAGTTGGATGAACGGTTTATCATTAATGATTACATGCTTGAGCTCGCTCGAAATGCCACAGATAAAGGGTTGAATGATTTTCTATGGAATTTATTGAATTATACATTTAGCTCAGTTACTTCCAATAATTTCAAATTGATTGTATCTTTACCTGCGTTGAAGCTTTTAAATGTTTTGGGAATTAGTCTTGTCATTCGACATGATAATGGTTATTTGAATGATAGAGTACAGGGATTGTATTACAATACGAATGGAAGATATTCTATATCGTGTGGGTCTACATACTTAAACGGAACAACAACTGTTTGAGGGGGTTTATATGAAATAGGGATATGGGTTTTTATAGACTGGATTTATATATGGTATTTTTTTTTTTTCTTTCTGTTATTTGTAAGAATGGCTAGTTTCTTTTAGTTATATCTCTTGTTCAAGATGACACATTAACCATTGCCAAAGCGGAGTGGCGTTCGTCTGTTGAAAGACTGGATTTATCTAGTATCGATTCAAACTCAAAATTGTCAAGAAGCGAAATACGTAGCACTTCAGTAACGTTGTAACAAATACTCTCAGCCCTCAGAAGCAGAACAAAATCAAAACAAAGAGAGAAATTTTCTTTTCGTATTTTCATTTGAGTTACCGTTAAAATAGAAATAGTAGTGGTTATCTACATTTCCAATAAATCGCAGAAAGGCATCAGATTAGATCATTGCCTATTAATCCAAAGCTAAATAAATAACTTTATGCAACCCACGGTACAACACTTTAAGATCCTAGGGATATCTCCCACGTCAACATTAGATGAAATCAGGAGGGCATACCGCAAACTATCATTGCGATACCACCCTGACAAAACACCACGTCGAGAAGATCATGAAAAATTTAAAGAGATCAATATAGCATATGAAACAATTAGAGATTATTATCAAGAGAATGGGCAAAAGAACAGTCAACCGATCCCTAACACAAACACAGAGCATAATTCCCATCAAAAACCACATTATAACACTGGCCCTTATTCCACATATCGTTTTACGACCTCATCTACCACGACTGATAATACCAATCACACTGGACATTCAAGTTCTCGGTTTACTTATTATAATTTCCACCAAAAAGCGCAAGAGAATAACCGCAAACAAGATGAAGAAAGGGCAGCCCAACGTGAACGATTAAAAAAGGAGCTCTTCCAGAGGCAACAAGCGGAAGAAGCACAACGAAAGAAGGAATTTGAACAAAAGGCCGAATTCATCAAAGCATCATTACTTGAAATGCGCCGAAGAGAAATAGAGAGGCGGAAACAGCAAAAGGAAAGGGAACAAAGACAAAAGGAGCACGAAGCAAAGAGGGATATCAGGATACAACAACCTTCAGAGCAGGATTCACGGAGTAATCAAACTAAAGAAGAAGAGGAAGTGTTCAAGAAGGCCCGGTCTACTGATTCGGGAGCAGACGAGACTGGTTTGATGTCAGATAAAGAGTTTGATGATTCTGCATATTCACCCGATTATTTGTTTGAAGAGAATTTGTGGAATAAACCAAATCATCCAGATACAAATCATAAAACCAAAAAATATACTGAGAATGTGGTTGAAAATCTAGATTCTCCACCAAATGATACATCTGCGTACAATTCAAGTTTTCATGATGAAACTAATATTCAAAATGAGATCCAAATACCAGAAAATGACGAGTATGTACCACAGATGAAAGCTACATCCAGTGTCAATAATACAACCATCCCTGCACAAAGAAGACATGAGTCACTTTCCACTTCTGAAAACAAAAGAAGGAAATTTGAAACAGCCGACGTTGGGGTTGATGGGTTAGATTCCCCAGTGCGGGCACAACCAGAAATATCTGGAAAATCCAAGTCTCCGATAATCCCTGATGTAATACTTTTACTGGACGAAGAGACTGAAACTCCTGAAGCAAATGCTGTGCAGGACAATAGTACATATATTCCTCAGGGGTCTTTAGGACACGAATTTAGAAATATTTTAGAAGAGCATCCAGGTCAAGTAAAGAATAAACAAAATTCTGGTGTTGCTTTTGCATTTCCGAATGCTTCCAAGAATACCGAAAACAAACTCCACTCTAATTTCAAAGATAAAGATGAAGGAATAATTGATGTTGAAGCTTACGTACCTGATGTCAAAGCAGCAACTTCAAACACCACCCCAGCAACAGGACAAACATCAGCAAGGTCGGAAAAACTGCCACCCTTACCTACTCATATTCCAAATCCATTGACCATGAATGAAGCTCGACCTCATCCAACAACTCCACATAAAAGATCAAAAGTCATTTTCGATTTAAAAGATTTAGAACAAAAGTTAGGTAATGATATTGAGGATTTGGATTTTAAGGATATGTATGAGAGTTTGCCTGACCATTCAAGTAAGGCAACACCTAAAGACGATATTTTAACCCGTTCTAAAAGAAGACTTTATACATATACCGATGGAACATCAAAGGCTGAAACGTTATCTACACCAATGAACAAAAATCCTGTTCGTGGACATAGTACCAAGAAAAAGCTTAGTATGTTGGACATGCATGCGTCTTCTAAAATTCAAAGTCTTTTACCTCCACAACCGCCACAAATGTCAATTGATCCTTCTGTTTCCAAGCAAGTGTGGGCCAAATACGTTGATGCAATCTTGACTTATCAAAGAGAATTTTTCAATTATAAAAAAGTGATTGTTCAATACCAAATGGAACGGATAAACAAAGACCTTGAACATTTTGACGATATAAATGATGGTTCACACACTGAGAATTTGGATACTTTCAAGCATTGTTTAGAACAAGATTATTTGGTTATGAGTGAGTTTAATGAAGCGTTACGACAATTTGGTACGACCATCGCCACGTATCAGCAAAACCTCCAGTGGGTTAACACTTTCATGGAAAGGGATCCTAATTGGCTATAAAATATTAGAAGTATATATAAAGGGAAGAAATATCAAAACTTAATCTAATCAAACAAGTGTATATGATTGTATATAAAGTCTATTTATATAACTTATAGGAAAAAAAAACTAACAATAATAACTATCTAAAAAATTTCATACTCTTTTTGTGGCAAGTTTAGCCTCTGATCAAGGATTCGGTTGGAATACCATCGTATTCACCAAATTCTTGACTCAAATTTATATTTTGTAGACATTGGGTAGCTGCACCTTTCAACAAATTGTCAATAGTGGCAACAATAACAACACGGTCTTCATTAGAGTTGACAGCAAAGCCACCAACAACGACACCGTGTTTGCCACTAATGTCTTTAACAAGTGGTGCTTCTCCACTAATGGTGATTAGCTTTTCACCTTGATATCTATCTTGGTAAATGTTTCTAATTTCACGAGAAGTCAAAGATCCTTTTTTAATTGGAATGTTGATAGTATGAGTAATACCTTGAAACCATTGAGCAACGTGTGGGGTAAATGCAACTTGTAAACCTAATTGACTACTAATTTCTTTTTCGTGTACATGATCAGTTAACGAGTAAGGAATTAAATTATTTGACAATAAATTGACGTCGTTCTTCGGAGATGGTTTGGTTCCAGCACCTGAATAGCCAGAAACACCAAAAATGCTTGGAGTTCCAGAAATATATTCTTTTAACGGGGCAATGGCGACTTGAGCAGCAGTGGCATAGCAACCTGGGTTGGAAATTTTCTTAGCTTGAGCTATGGTCTTACGATCATTTAGTTCTGGTAATCCATAAGTCCATTCACCAGTTGTGTCAAAACGATAATCAGCAGATAAATCGACAATTTTAGAATTTAGGTTCTGAACTAAATCAATAGTGTCAACAAATGGTTTACAAACACCATTAGGTAAAGCCATAACCCAAACATCAACCTCATTGTTTTCTTCTAATCTCTTGATGTCTTCAATTTGCAAGTTGGAGTAAACAATGTTATCCTTGTTGTAACCTTGTAATTTTTGACCTTCCAATTCACGTGACGACACATATGAAATATCCAAGTATGGATGGTTGTCAATCAATTTAATCAAGTTTTGTCCAGTGTAACCTCTAGCACCAATCAAAGCAACTTTTTTTCTCTCGGTTTGCTTACCTTCAGATAATGGAGGATTAGGATTGGTGTTTCTACGGACTGTAGAGTGGTGGAAACCACGCTTTTGTTGAGCAGATGTGAATACGCCAGATTCTTTAGAAGATGACAACGATGATCCAATAGATGAAGAATCAAATTCTTTAATCAATTTACTAGCTTCGTCAATGTTTAAACCGTACCAAAACAAGATTTGGCCATTCTTGGCAAATGAACCATCTGATTTGGAGAAATACCAAGGTAAGTTGGCATCGTTTTCATTAACAACCCAACATAATTGACTGTAATCTTTCTTGATAGCATTGAAAATATTATCGGTAACATTGTTTAACCAACCTGTCTTGGATGACAAAAACTTGTCTAATTTAGGAATTTTGTCATTTTGTTCTACCACAATAGCCAATACTTCCAAAGGTTCGTCTCCATAACTCTTGAATTGAACAGAATCCAAAAACTTCAAGTATGAAGCAACAGACACTTTACCAGTTTTGATTTCTGGGTCTCTTAATAATGCGTTTCTTAACAAGTCTGGGTTACCAAAATCACGCAAGGAGTTTCTGTTTATTAATCTGTAACCTCTTCTAATCAAAGTACCAGCACCAGAGTCAGTGAACAATTCCTTTTGTAAATCGTTGACATCAATAATGGCAACTGAAGAAGATCTTGGCAAATGTTGTAATAAATCGTGAATTTCCTTGATCTTCAATTTAGTACCATATTTAACCCAACTTTCCTTTAATAAATCTTCATATTCTTCATCCAAATTGATAGCAGAAACTTTCTCACCAGTGTTTCCGTTTATAATACCACCTTTTTCATTCAAATAAACAATTTTCAAAGGTTCAAATTCACGAGCTAATTCCCCGGCAGCAACGTCGGCATTGACATTTAATAATTGACCCAGAGAGGTTTCGGCCAAAGATGTCAAAATTGGCAAGTATCCACTATTGATGGCGGCTTCAATTGGGGATTTGTTGACACTAGTGATTTTACCAACTAATTGATACTTGTCCTTATCCAAATATTCAGCTTCAAATACACCAGCAGTTATTGGACGAGCGTGGACACCAATTTTTTCCAAAGCGGTCACCAAACGCAAGTTTTGCTCTAAGAAACACTTACGTACTACTTCCATTGTTTTGGGGTTGGTGATTCTGATACCATCAATATATTCTGGTTCAACACCTTCGTTTTCCAACAATTCATTGATTTGTGGACCAGTACCATGTAAAACAATAGGGTACAAACCAACATGATATAAAAATGCCAAGCATGATGCTAATTCGTTCAATTGTTGGGTGATAATTGCACCACCAACTTTGATCACAGCAAATTGTTGTTGAGATACCGAAGTGAAATATTTCAAGTATTGTTCAACTTCACGTTTGGAACCAATGTTGTTCAATAACTGAATAACAGTGGATTTTGTTGAATAGAAACGAACATTTGCTAATTGAGTCTTTTGGTTGAGTTGATGAGTGGACGATTTTTTATTGGCTGTAATATTAGCAAAAGCACTACCGCTGAGCGATAATCTTTTGAAAAGACTGTTTGAAATAGCCTTTTTATTCACTTGTCTGATCATTATAAGACAGTATAAGGGACTCAATCAAAATATATAAAAAAAAGTTTCAAAACCAGGAAAGAAAAGAAAAACTGGTATATATATTGAAAAAAAATTTTCTTTTCACATTTTTAATTTTGTCTCCTTTTTTTAAAAAAAAATTTCATTTATTATCGCAATAATTAAATTGAATATAAATTTGATCAAAAAGAGTAATTATTTTTGGAAAAAATTTTCTTTACCGCGATGTAAGATCAGTGTGCACGTGACCTCACCAATTTGCGTCCTCTTTTTTTTTTATCAAAGCAAAAGCAATATGAATTAGTACTAATGGTTTAAAAAAATATTCAAAGTAAGTCTAAATAGAAGTTCATTCAGTTATGTTATAAAGATATATCAAGTCAGCAAAGAAGTAATTTAATAGTTTGTTGAAGGAACCACCACTTTTATCAATGATAAAAATACACTCATCAAGATAAATTCCATTTGTACTGCATATAGTTTGAGGTGTTTCTTGTGTGGGTGACTCATAATCTCAAGAAATCTCAGCATATGTAGTTGTTTGAGTGTCACGGTGTTGAAAAATACTTTCGAGGTGATCAATCTATTCCAGTGTATTTGGTGGTAAATGGAGAAATTGATAACCAATTCTGGTAGGGTGATTCTTCCACTGATAATTGTTACATGTTTATACTGAAATACTTGCAAAAATTTACTCAAAATTTAAACCAATTTTAGAGTCAATGTTACCCTGCTACACAGAAAAGAATCATGACTGGTATACATATTGATTTTCTAATCTTTATATACTACTACCTAACTAACCTGCAAATTTGAAATCACCATTAGATAATCTTTCTTCCAACTTGTAATCTGATTGGAAAACAGTATATAAAATAGCAGGATTACTAGTGATACGAGCAGTATATTCAGCTTCACTATCAGCAATATATTGTTTTGGTTTATCTTTTGACTCAGCAGCATCAGCCAATAATTGTGCATGACATGTTTTTTCCATCAACATGAACAAATAAGCCGCTTCATCGATGGTTTTACCCATAGTCAATAACCCATGATTCTGTAATATCACTGCCCTAGCATCCCCAGCTGCTTCAGCTATGGCTTTCCCTTCATCTTTTTCAATAGCCACTCCTCCAAAGGAGTTGTAAACTGCTTGATTGTTAAAAAACGTACATGAGTCTTGATTAATCATTTCCAATGGCTTACCAAAAGCACTATATGCCCGTCCATATAATGAGTGGGTGTGACAAGCAGCATTCACATCCGGTCTTGCCTTATGCAAGGAACTATGAATGGCAAATCCAGCAGCATTAATTGGATCCTGGTTACCATCAGGCAAAATATTACCATCTTCATCAACATGAACTAAATCTTCAGCCCTTATTAATGCAAAGTGTAAACCCAAGGGGTTTATCCAAAATGTGTTTGGCTCAAGGGGATCTCTAACTGAACAATGTCCAGCAACACCTTCATTGAACCCATTGCGGGCAAATATCCTGAATGTTGCTGCAGTATGTTCTAAGATAAACTTTCTTTCTTGTAATTTATCGGTAAATTTAGGATACTGGTTGGGTAAACTACCTCCGATTGCTAATTTGTGGAAACTGTTTTCATCAATTTGATAACCTTTTGATGAGGTTTTTGTGTTGGGTTTTTCTGTTGTTGCAAGTGTAGAAGTTGGAGCTGGAGTCATATCTTTCTTATAGATGTTTGTTCAACTACAAAAATTAAAGGCGGCATGATGAAGATGATGCCTGGGCCTATTTAAGTAGTTTGAGATTGTTTATTTGTGGAGAAAATAACGGAGTTGTACATAAATTTCCGCACCCAATTCGAGATTCCGCAGTGTTATAGTGTATCTTTTATGCAACAATTTTGGGAAGGTCCTTTAAATTCCCCTCCATTATGCGAGTCAACCCAACTATTCCCTCCATTTGATATAATATATCCCCTCTTTCAAGACCACTACCACCAATATCACCACCACATTTGATAATTGCTTACACCACTTTACATATATGTGGAGACAAATCTAAAAATTGCCATAAAAAACATCACATTAACTACAAACATAAAAACAGAATAGTCTTATTACCTATATATCCCCCCTAATCTTGTTCTTCTCTCCCCAATTCATAGTAAATCCAATTTAAAATTGGATTGTATAATTTATATATGTATGTCACATAACTGATAATACTATCAATCAATTGTATCACTTCAGCCTGATAGTACTTGAAAAGTTGAGTTATCTTACTATTATCGAAATCTATTTTGCATAATACCAGTTTAACTTTTTCATTCATAACTCTTTTAATCTTATCAAAATTTTTGTCAAAATAAATTTCAAATTTGGTGTTAGTAATTAAGTCATGACGGTTTTCAAATTTCTGGTAGATTTTATCAATTTCAAGAAATCTCTCACTATGATAAAATTCAAACATTATTCCAAAACAATTGACATTCACCAAATGATCAAGCTTGGAATGTAACTCTCGAAAAGTGTCTCCGTAAATGTGACTCAATTCATGATTGCTAACACACCCTGAAACAATTTCGTTAATAAATATATCACTAAAGAAATTGTAGCTCGGCAAACTATGATTTGAGAATAATATTTTTTCAATACTAGTTTTCAAACTTGAAGAAATGATTGATTTAGTTTGAGATAGTTGCAAAGTATGATTTTTGAGAATGACCTGTTTATAGAATTTGGGGAAAATCAAACTTGAATTAAATGTATAAATATTAAATTTCAAATGTGGGCAATTCTGACAATGATTTAGTAATATATATAAATTTTCAAACACTCTAAACCGTTCAAATTCATTATCTAGGAATCGACACTTTTTATAATATAGTTGATAGATAAATTTGTTCAATTCTATTAAGGAATCCTCGTAAAACTCAGTACCTATATCCGTAGAACACCTCGTAATCAAATCCAATAGTATATTGTTATCATTCAAACTTCCATTGGCTCCATCATTCACATTATACGTGCGGGCCAAATGATCCATACTTTCCAAATAAAAGTCATCACAATCAACAAGAACAATAATTTCCTTTTCTTTAATTTCATAGTACGAATTTGTATAATCCAAATAATAGTTTACCAAATTTTTGTATATCTGTTTGATGGTATTTGGTTTATCGTCAGTTTGAAAAATTTCTGATACTTTTATATTACTACTATTATTTCCGTGGGACGTATCATTGGAGTTATATAAAAGACCACTTTTCAACTTGACAGGAAATTTGTGGTGACGTTTACTTTGTTCCGTTTCGATTTGGAAAAACCGCTTCATCCAATAACTTCGCCAGTCCAGTATTGGAATAATGTTTGGAATATAAAACCTATGATTATTAAAGCAGATAAAATTAGACTTGTTCTGAAAATATGCCGAACTACTGCTTCGACGTAAGGATTGTTGTGATAACGATGATGGAGATTGCGTTTGACTATATATTTCATTGACAAAATTGTTCATTGAATTGTAAAATGCTTCTACCTCATTGCTGGAGTTGAAATTTTCAAGCTCATCCAATTGGTAATTATTCAACAATAACAATTCATCCTTCAATTTCGATTGTTGTTTATCTAAATCTGCAACCAGAATATCATTTTTTAAGTGAGATAAGGCCTTAATTTGTTTATCAACTATATTTATCGAACTAATTAACAAGCTTTTCAAGCTATTGTAATGATTCCATTTGAAAATTTTGAAAATGAAATTATACTCATGCCAGTATTTCAAAAACTGTTCCGTTAATGATTTTTTCTGGATAATGGTCTTAAATTCATCCACCAAGTACTGACCAAATTTGAAAACAATCAACCAAATACAATTATGAAAAAACATCTCTTTTTCATCTTTTGTATCGGTGTTTACATTAAACCCCGGATGATTATAATTGATACTTAGACTATTCCCCAAATTATTACCATCGTGATTCATACAAGAATTGAAATCGGCAATCATTATAAAACAATAAAAAAATGACTTGTATTCCGATCCCAACAAATGAGGCACTCGTAAATATTTCAATATAAAATGAATCCCAGATTTTAAATCATTATCACTATTGGAAAATTTTAATACTCGATTAAATGAATATGTTTGAAAGTTATCCAAGAATTGTGAGTTTGCAATCAACTTTACATACTTGTGAAATAAAAATCTTTGTACCAACTTTTGTAAAGGGACAAATAAATTAATATCAAACGATTTAGGCATATAGCGATGGTTCCGATTAGTGGAACCCCCAATAGACATGATATTTGTTCTTTGTGATTTCTGAATGATGATTCTAGCACCCCTGTTATCGGTATCACCAACATCTCGATAGAATTTTGCAGCTCGCTGTCTAACCATATTCAAGTATTGATTACGTCTAATATTAGCCAGCTGTAATTCATCATTCAATTTTTTCAACCTTAATTCTTGGTTCAATTGTCGTTTTCTATGAAGGTCCAGTAATTTCCGAGATATTCTACTTGATTTCTCCAGTAACTTGATTTGAATATTCTGCAAGATTTCCTGTTTACGTAAAGTGGGTATTGAATTATCGCGTGATACGGTTGTGTTGCTTACTGGAGTCAAGTTCTTCAAAATGTCATTTGGTAATTGAAAATTAGAATTGAATGTTGATCTTGTTGGACCAGAGGTGGTGGTATATTCATTTAACTTTTGTCTTTTCGGAGGATATCTAGGCGGTGTTGATATACCCCCGTCACATAAAACAGGTGTGGACTGTAAATTCAAATCTGTGTCATCAATGTCAACCCCATTTTCGAATAGTTTTTCTTGTTTAATTTGTGAAGCGCTATACTTAACAGGCTGGGGACTTTCTCGTGAACTGACACCAGAAGTATCCGATGATTGAGATATAGATGAGACCGGAGATGAAGATATAGCTGAATCATATGATCCATTATTTAAAGCAGTCGAGTTTCCATATCTATTATTGGCAATCTTTCTCTTTCTTGTTTGGTCTCTTGCCAGCTGCCCATTTAAAACTCGTCTTTGCGAAGCCATCGTTGTCAAAAATGCAAACAGGTGATAAAAGTAGACAAACCCAAAAGAATGAGACGATAAATGAGACGTGGGGCAATTATATTTTTAAAAAAACTAATTTCCTTGCAAATACACTAGCAAAACCCACACCCCCTAATTGTAGTGACAAATACAAGATGATAATACTATTAAATATATTTACATCCAAAATAGTATAATAGCAACTTTGCTAAATATTTGTGTGGTTGTAAAGGTGTGGTTGTAAAAAAAAATATTGATAAAAAGATAGCCTAAAAGAACAGTTAAGGAGAGAAAATAGTTAGATAAAGGAAATTCGTATCAACTAGGAAAAAGCTAAAAATAGGGAGTGTGGAGTGTAAGCAGACAGAAAAAAAAAACGATAACAATGTGTGAATAGAAGAACAGGTAAATTGAAACAGCCAGCAATAATCATAACCATGGAATTTCAGGAAACTAAAAAGAAATTGACAACAAAAACAGCAAACATCCATAAAACTTAGAAATTATAAATCATGCAACTCTAGTAAAGTCGTATCAACCATCCTTCAACCAAACGTAAGGTTTTAACTGTTTGAAACACATAAACCACAATTTTGTATAGTCGGTTGTCAATGGAAACTGTAACAAAGCTAGTACTATTACTGCGGTTTGCAGATCTATGCGCTGGTTTCTCTTGAAGGTAAGTTTTAATGGGTACCGGTTTAATTCTTGTTCTTAGATATGCTGTTACTTCTCTTTATAGTTTCCCCAACTGTGTACTCAAACGCAAGCAAGTTTCAGTGGTTGTTGTTAAATAGCAACTTCATAACCTTCATTTCACGTTAACATTTGAATAAGAATTAGTTTCGAAAAGCGGGGCCATTGGGCGAGATTCACGGCAACAGCTATCGTTTCTCAAAACTATTGCTTATTCAATGCTTGAGTTTTTGTTTGTTCGACCTATAACTTTTGCAACAGCTATTATTAGGCCAATCCAGACAACAACTTTACAACGTCACTAAATTGTTAAATTTTATACATGTAATACATGTATATATGTATATATTATGTTAATCTCAAATGTAAATAAAAAAAAATCTATAAAATGCACGTAAATAATTTGTTTTTAATCCCTTAATCCTACAAAACAAAAACAAAAACAGAAGCAAATCCAAAAACCAATTGGAACTCAACTATGCTTTACTTCTTTCTTGACCAAAATTTTAAAGACGAAGTACCACCTGATTCATTATTGATTGAAACTGGACTTGCATTTAATGAACGATAATCACTTCCAACGTCACTACTATTACTAGATTCGGGGTCATTCACACTTACGCCATGGAAAGTGCCTGTTCTTTTAATGTGATGATTTGTATGATGGTGGTGGCTACGATGAACCAGATGCTGATGTGAAATTTTATGAGAACGGGAGCTTACATGTTTGTCATGATTACCATTCAAATTGGAAGTGGAGGCGGCAGTGGGATTACCGTTGTTATCTTTGCCAAGTTTCAAATGACCCAATAATACAGATATTGATGCGGTAGATGAAGACGACGATGTAGTTGACGAATTATCGGTACCACTGGAATTGTTACCGTTGGCAGAATTCAAAATTTTGTTTGTCTTTTTCGGCAAGCTGGAAAATTTACTGAAAAACGAACCACTCTCCGTATTGCTGTGATTAATCGTAGATGACCTCCCCGGAGAGCTAACTATACTTTTGCTTGCTCGATGTGTCTGAATATTGTTTGGAATGTTGTAGGGTTTAGTCTTACTTGTAAGTGACGATGGACTCATGCTGTCACCAATGTAGGGTAATGGTGATGTACTTGGTGATAATATTGGTGTACTACTGGTAGGACTTTTCAGCTGTTTTCGGAGTAATTTCTTCATATGGCTGTTGAAATTAACGTAGCCATTTTCATTTAACATTCGCAATACTTCCTTGCTAGCTTTAGTTAACGTCTGTGGGTGGTGTAATCTTGAGAATGCTGACTCTTGGACAATTTGCTTGAACAAAGTTTGTGATATATTGATCTCCATGGGCGAATCACATTTGATATAAGTGTTCATAATATATTTCCATTCGTCATTTAATAAAATAATATCAGGATCTTGTTCATCATTTGGATTATTGACAGATTGATCTTGACTTTTGTTGTCATTTTCGTCGTCACTACAAGTGTACTTGTCCTTCAAATTGTCCCATATATTCTCGTTTGCATTTCCAAAATCATCTAAATCATCAATCGTAGAAACAAAAGCGTTTTGAGGATCTAAATCAACCGACTGTATCAGCCGCGTTTTACGCATATTGGACAATGATTCGAGCGAGCAACACGAATGATATCGCAGATTTAGTTCTGATTCATTGTTATTACAATTCAGGGTTCCATTTGAAATGTAGTTGTTTGTTGAAGCTTCTTGTTCGTTATTATTCAGATCGAATTTCAATTTATAATAATATTCGTAACGATAAATATCAACTAGGAAATTCAAGTTTTCTTGGGTATGTTGCTTTGTTAAATAGTCTGTAAAGTCTTGGACTACTTTAATTTTGCCTTCATCTTCTAATTGACCCATGGAATGTAAGAAACAATCATTCACTAAATCTTCTAACGGGGGCAATAATGGTGTTGATGGTCTTGTGATTGGTGAACAAGTACTATTGGTAGCAGTTGAGCTTCCTATAGTTTGATCTAAAGATGTGAAAATCGATGAAGGCATGGCGTTTTTGGTTCTTGGTGAAACTGGATACGGTGAACTATTCGTTAGAGTGGATGCAGTGCTTGTACTGGTTGTTATTGTTGGAGGTGATGTTGATGATAATGCATTAACAGATTCATCAGGTGAAGAAGCTAGAGTCATCGTTATATACAACTCTTGCCCTCCAATTTGTTTGTTTAGTATCAATTATCAAGACAGGGTTCTCTATTCCTTTTAACAAAACGAAATCCAAGTATGAATTAATGAAAAAAAAAAGGGAAAAAGATTTTGTTTTCTTAAAAAAAACAGGAAAGTATAGTGAGAAATATTAAATGTAAAATGCTATAAAAAAAAAAAGAAAAAAACTACAAATTAATTTTTCTTTCTTTTTTTGGATTTTTGACTTCCTGTAAGTTAAAGTAAATTTCGGTCTAAATTTTTTTGTATGTGGTGAGTAGTTGAGCTTTCTTTTTTTTTTTGCCCTAGTTTCCCATTCTGTGTAATCTGGTGAAATATTATTTTAATTTCTTTATTGTTCAGTTTATTTAGACTTTACACTTCTTTTCAACGGTTTTTTTGATGTTATATACACGACTGTAAGTTTTGTACGTTTGTTTACCAGCACACTTTTCATTGAACACACACCGAGTAATATACTTTTGTGCGTGTTTTTCTGCTTTTGTGTACCTGATTTTTGGAGTTGTGGGTCTACTGTGAAAAAAATTGTATGACCACCTGTATATAAGTTAGTTTCAAGGTAAGTGTGGTTGAGCCCAATTTCAATTGTTATTAGGTTGGTAGAATGTTTCAAAATATTGGTGCATGTACTTCAGTTTCTAGAATTTCTGAGTTAACTCGTAGGATCTTTCGTTTAGTCCGTGTCTCCTTTTTCTATTGCAGACAGATTAAAGGATTACCTTATGCTTTGTATGAGATTACTCTTATTCTTATCTACATGATCATGAAAAGTAGCCTTTCTAGACCACACATTAAGATACACAAACTTTACACAATTGTCCCTCTCTTTGTCAGTTAATTTGGCGTTTTTATAAGGCGTAACCTCATCGTCTATGCGAACTGTAAAAGAATTTTTCTTTCCTTTTTTTTTTTTTCTACTGAAGTCCGTGTTTTTTTTTTTAATTTGGTGACGTTGAGTGACCCTTAGATAATAACAACTATCAAAAAAAAAAAATCACTCTATTATTGTCAATTCGAACAAAGAACAATAAGCTTCTCGGAGAATAACTTCCACACAATAATCCAATTGTTCTTTTGATTGAGTAGTGCTAGGGTTTCTTATGTCTAGTACAACCCTTGAAAAATATCGCTCTGTTTTTGTTTTCCAACCACAGCTATACCATCTAAGTTCAAAGGTTTAACTGTTCTATAAAAAGTTTTGTTTTTGATTCAAAAATCTAAAGCAGAACTGAAAAAAAAGCACAAAACAGCTCGAGTGGCATTTTATGTGTGTAAATTCTATTGTATTACTTTGCTATTGTCGTCTGTGTAGACATGCCAACGATCAATCGGTTTTCACGTAGTACGAGTGAGAACCGGTTATATGGCATGGTCATCGTCTAGGACACTAGATATTGCGCTCATTCTAATCATTATTCCGTATCTAACGAATTTTTTCACGCAAATTATATTTTCACTTTCGCTCTTCTTATTCTAGTTTTTCTTTCTGCTGAGATAGAAGAACATTTCAAACAATCGAGTTTTCTATCTGTTCATTAGGACGTACAGCCGTACGTTATACGTTTCCTATTGGCCTTACCGGATTTCCACAAAAAAAGAATGCCTGCATCGGTCTTCAAAATTTTAAATGTTAGTGTGTTACTACGTAATAAATTGTGCATATAATAGTGTGGTCTATTTGTCTAATTTAAAAACAAATTTTGATTATCTAGATCAAATTGGTTTTGTTTCGGGTTTTTGGATTGCTATCTATTGGCTAATTTATTAAGGAATTGCTTCTGAATTTAAAATCTTATAAGTCGGGAAAGGTCTATTTCTATCAAATACTGGGCTCTGTGTTGGAACAAATAAAAATAGATCAAAAGAAAATATATCGTTATTAAACAAACAATGAAATTATAATTAAGAGTTCCCAAATCAATATAAAAAAGAAATTAACAGAAAGATTATTTTAAAAACATCCGCCTTGGTCAAACGTTTTCATATTGTTTTTATTCGATTATTCTCCACTCGATTGTTTCTATTATTTGGGAGTGATTTTCGGTTTTCTTTCTAACTATGTTTGCTCAATTTCAGAATGTCGAAGTTGATACCAATCTGCAGAATCTCTAATATAAGTCATATAGACATTAGAATACACTTACTAAAAATTCTCTGAGGGTGATTAGCAGGTTAAAATTAATACCGAATATATATTACTCGGTGGGACAAAAGTAATAACGGATTTACAAGGATCAAAAAAATAGGTTTAAATCCTAATTTTCGACCGATGGAGCTAAAAGAAATTATTTAAACTATTTTTACTTTCGAAAGGCTGAAATCTATGCTTAGACCAATTTTTGTCTCCGCAACAGCAAAAGCAAAAGCAAAACGTAACAAATAAAAAATACTCATTAAATCCCAAATCCTATATTAGATTATTTTCAATAGTTGTTTAGTACTACATTTCCTTACCAGTATGTTTAAAAGGATAAAACCGGTTCTCGACTCACGAATACACACATATACACATAAACGGCTTTGAAAATCCCAGAAACTAATTCAATCATGATTATAATTGCAGTTGGATTATTATATCACTGGTGTCTTTATTATTTTCATACTGATTGTTAACTCAGAATAATAAATTTCATGTAAATTAAGCTGTACCTTTGTGTACTTGCGCACAACCATGCCTTCAAATTACCATGCAATCAATAAACAAACAATTAGTTTAAACTAGTTTAGATCATACTTGACCTGGTTTCATAACCAAAAATGATGATTAAAAAATGATCGTTTACTCCAGAGAAGATAGGAGAAGAAGGGTTAAATTAACAAGAAAACTATCTTGTAAAGGTAGGCATAACGCTTTTATGCACTGCTTGAAGTTGCAAAATTTGATAATTGCTTTTGTATTGCCAATATCTGTATTTTTTTAATTTATACAAGATTATCGCACGATATTAAAACTTTAGAAGTTCAGACTACCCTCAAAACAACTTGATTAAACGATCTATTGGAATGTTCACTAATTATGACAATTTCTATTGCCAGTATGTCGTGAAATATAGTTAGTGGAGAGGGCAGGATAGGAAAAAAAAATTTCCTTGTATACAGAACCTCATCGACACACAAACATATTTTTTTTCTTTTGCAAAGAATCCTGAAAAACAAACACCAACCATTGTATTAGTATCATTGCAAAGCTTTAATTCACCATGCCGTTAGCTCATAATTTAAATAAAGTAACGAAAAATATATCCAAATCAACTGGATCCCTTCATATCAAAGGTCGTAAATTCAAACAATTAAATCGTGCCACATTAAGAGATAAAAAGCTTCAACAAAGAAAATCCCAAAGTTTAGAACGTAAATCAAATGAATTAAGTATTGTATTTTTCATTCAGAGTTTACTACAAGAAAAAAATACCGCTAATGATGGCGGTGATGAAGATGAAGAAGAAGGAGAAAACTTTAAGGAATTCTCGAATAAGAAACAATTCACATTAGATGAAATGAAACAAATCATTGAAAAATTTATTCATCAAAATGATGATGAATTACAAAGATTACAATCAGAAAGAAGAAAAGGTCGACCACCAACTAATAGACAAACCATATTAGAAGAAAAATTGAAATATGATTTAGAAATATATAGAACTGGGTTCAAGATTCCTGATTTAACTGATCAATTGACAGTGGAAAGAATTAAAGAATGGAATGGAACTACTGGTGCCACTACTACTATGAAATTTATACGGGTCTCGAAAGATATGACTGAATTACCCACCACTACTAATGAAATTGAAATGAAATAATTATTTTTGGGCCAGTCGATGTGATGATTGTACGCAATTTTGGTAGAAGTTGAATGTGTGCTAATATTATCAATGATAGCTGTTTCTGGGGTGTTTCTGAAATATATTTTCATTGAGATAGTCAGTTTATAGAACATATAAAAGATCCCATTTAATATACTGTTTGAGGTTGCTGGATTTGTATTGTTAAGTAGACTATTGCATTTTTTATTTGTTGCAACATTTGCATTGATTATACAATGAATTATTCCATCTTAATACACATCATTTCAAACTGCTTCTGTAACGTTTTTCAAGATAGCAATCATCCTAAAAAATCAAGCTACACTAAATAGTTGTATGGTCTTCATAACTTTGAATATTCTTTTGCGTGTTGTTATAACAAAATCACTACTATATAAAATAAACAAACTAATACACATTTACTACTAAATATCTCCATATCCAACCCTTCAAAAGGTTACTTCTTCCAGAATAATTTTTGCCACCAGGACAATTGTTTATTATCGTCATCATTGACTGATCCATTTTCAGTAGAATCCCAATTAAAAACCAGTTTAATCTTTTCTTTACCAAAAATCACAGGTACATCAGGTGTACGACCTGATATTGTACTCACAGTAAATGGACCAGTTGTTGTTGAAGTTCTCGACAATTTGTTGTTCTCCTCATTTTGATAATCAGTAATAGTTTTACTACTAGACTTATCTGTTTCTTTCATGTAAAAATCAATTCCAATTAAACTCAACAACACTAATCCTGATGTGGCCAATATTGATCTCACAAAACTGTAGGCTCTCGAAGGTGCTTTAGTTTGTTTACTCCATTCAAAAGCTTCTTTTTCTCTCTTTTTGCTTTCTTCTAATTTTTTAGCTTCTTGTAAATATTTCTCCAATTTAGACGTATCAACAGTATGTGGTTCAGTTTTCAAAGGCAGTTCTCCACTTACACGATTAAGTTCTTTTTTGTGTTTGGCAACTTCTTCATTGGTTGTTATAACAACATGTTCATGAGGTTCTTCAAATGCAGAATGTACTGCCAATTTGATAGCTTCAAAATCTGCTGCACTGTTCTTTTTATCTAAATCAGCAAAAAGTTTCCCAGAATCATTATATTTAACTTTGTCTTTCACATCTTTTTTGAATTGATCAATGGCAAGTTTTGTATCGACTGGAGCTACTATATTTTCAGCCTCTGCAGCCTTTTGCTCCTCAGCAACATCTTTTAAGCTTTTCACTAAATCATCATAAAACATTTCCAATTGAGTTGATGCAAATGGTAATTCATCAGTATAGTTTGTACCATAAATGCAAACCAAAAAGGGTGGGTAAAATTCAATTTGTGAGTTCCATTGCTTCAACTGGTCCAATATATTCTTGCGGAATAGATATGTAGAACTCGATTTATCCAATTTATCGGCATATTGGTCAATTAATTTATCAAATTCACTGGCACTAATGTTGTGAACATCTGGTTTATACAATATCCCACTATCTCTTAAAAACTCACCTAATACTTCATAAGCAGTTCCAACCAACAACTGTCCTTGACTTCCAATAGCTGTTTGGTTTTGATCAGTTTTCAGGTGATTAGTTTCAAACTTTTTAAACTCTTGTGCACTAGATATAACATTATCCAAAACAAAAGTGTTATTGTTGTTATGTTTGAATAACATTGCCAAATTCCGGTACAATTTTCTCCAAATTACAGTCTTATCTATTGCAATCAAATCTTGTTTTTCTAAAAACTTCTGTACTTGATTCAATATTTCGTCAACATTAGTTTCACTAAAAGGTTTACCCAAAACTTCTCTTAGCTCAGATAATTCTTCGACAAATTCGTGTAAAGGAAAATCATCAGGAATCTGAATATAAACAGCGGGTATCTTTTTATCACCTAATTTTTGTTCAAATTTCTCAAAGGCATCTTGATTGACAACAACTGTGTCCAACACCTCCAAACAATCATTAACATTATTTATACTAAACTCAATTAGCTTAGATCTTAACTTCAAAAAACTGTTGGCATTGATTTCTGGATAAGCATTTTCTTCAGCAATGATTTCATTTGTTAAGTTTTCAATCACAGTCATTACTGCATTCTTGTCGCTAAAATTGCCAACTTTCAGTTTTAAAAAGTTGATTTCTGGGACATGACTTTCAAGATGAAGCCAATCGGGCATTTGAGAATAACTATCGTGTTTTGCAACAGGTTGGCCATTTTTAACTTCTTCATCAATAACATCATCTAAAACGAACGTATTGTTACCAAAATAACGAGATGCATCTAATAAATGAGACAAAATGAGATTCTTATCAGTTCCCAGAGTTCCTAATTTACTAATACTTTCAAGTAATCTGTCGATAGTTTTGAATGATGCAAATGAAGTTTGCAACGACTCTCTTAATTTCTTCAACTCGGCAACATCTTTCGAAATTTCGTGATCCTTAGGTAAACAAAAGAATGAAGGTTTTGCTCTCAACTCCATGTATTTTATGGTAATGTTAGGATCTGAAAATATTCTCCGGATAAAGTATTGGTTTGTTGTCAAGTAATCGTACATAGTCCCTTTGCCAAACACGTTATTTTCAATTCCCAAGTTTTCAGTATCCCAATTTTCGGTGTCTCTTGCTGATTCCCAGGGAAAATCAATCAGCTTCAAGAAACTAAAAACATAATTTGTAAAATTATTCTTAGTTATTGCGTAGATAGGAAACTTTTGTTTGTCGTCCACCATGGATGCCACATTGATAGGACCCCTGACTTCTTCGTTTGTGAGAATTCGCAAAAGCTCACCAGCAGCACTAGCAAAGATCCCTTTATCTTTACTTAATGCAAACAATAAAGGTGCTAACTTATAGTAGTCATGAGTAGCAGGGATCATTTTCATCAGTGTCAAAAAATAATACAATCCGCCGCCTTCATTCCATTGATCTACCATTTCAAAGTCTTTATCTTCCATTTTAATGCAGTTTTGAACGGCTGCTTCAAAATAATCATTGTATTGAGGATCCTTAAGTATGTTTTTGATATCTCTCAAATTGATATTGGAAATAGTTTTCAAAATCTTGTTCAATTCTGAATAACGACTGCATTGGATAAACATTTTAAAAAAAGTATGATTGGCATCAACATCGTGCAACAAGGAATAATCAAAGTTAGTCAATGTTTTCTCAATTTGATGAGTTAAATCCTTGGTGGATCTAAATTTTTTGAAATCATATTGTTTGTCCAAGGTCCGTAACTCCTGTTCAAACACAAATAATCTACTGTAATAATAAGTGAATAGTTTTTCAAATAATTGAATAGCAGGAATCAACTCACAGGATAAAGTTTGAGAGAATTCTGAGTCAGATTTCAATAATCTAGATAATTCATCATACATTTTGTGGTAAGATTGGGAACTGCCATTGTGAACTTCTTTAAACTCCTCTAAATACTTTAAAATATCGGAGGTACTCAATTCAGAAAACTTGAAATGCTTCTTGTTACGTTTAAATTGAACAAATATCTCAAATTCTCTTAACTCGGAATAGATTTCGTGAATGATACCAAGATTTTCTTTCAATCTATTATTGGATAAACTGTCTTCGGAAGCAGAAAATTGATTCTCTTTAAACAATTGAAATAACCACTCATCAAGAGCACTATGTTTGAAATGTATGTTATCGAAATCAACTTTTGGTAGTTCCAGTTTATGAATTGACACATATTGTTGCTTATCAGACTCAGAAAGTTTTTTAGGCTTCTTCTTCATTGTTACAAAATCAATTTCAAAATTGTCATTACTTGATGTAGACAAGGTTCTAATGTATAATTGGGAATCCAATCTTTGAAATAGTTTGGGAGGACCATGGCAATTACCATAAGAGATTACACCAGAAGCAACATGAAAAGCAGGGACCAAATTGTGGCATTTGGGTTTAATTGTGTGTTTTACAATCACGCGTCTGACTAACATTGCAATTTCCTAAGTTTCTTTAGTAAGCTTTAACTTTGTTTGAATAGATAGATATGATTGGATAAAGTTGAATACAATGAAAAATGAAAAAAAAAAATGAAAAGCTGATAGATTATAAATAAAACAAAAGGTTGGAAGAATGGATCAAGTAATAAATTGAATAAGGTATTTTTATGTACCAGATAAGATAAAAAAGGGGGGTCATGCTCAATATGCAGTACTCGGTTAATTGCAAGTACTATTGAATAAACTGTGACATATACAAACAATGTGGTTTTGAGTGTACTATTTATCATTTTTAAGCTGCAATTAGTTGTATGGACCATCTTTCAATTGTCTATGTTTAATGAGTGGTTATTGAAACCTCTGGATCAAAAGAGCTAACGAATATATTGATTATAAAGCTATTCCGTTCACGGAGCTGGTAATGCATCTGCATTATCTTGAAAGAATAAGTGGCATATTACCGAATAGGATTCGACATCAATTTTAGAAAATTCAGACTTAACCACTCAACCAAATTGAGATGATATCAAGATTAGCTTCGTTATTGAATTTGCGTAGATTTTTAAGCAGAATATAGTGTCTGTTATTATACCTAACCAAATGCATCTTGTGCATCAGTACTTAGCCAAAAAAAAAGACAGCTGACTACTCATGGAGACATAGTTACTTTTGTTATAATTAGTTCAAAGTATAATGTTTGTATTGGTTTGGTGTTCTAGTATACATTTGGGGTTGTAAAGATTTTTGCAACAAAAAGTTTTGCCAAAATAAAGCAAAATATTAATTTTCAATACAAATTCTAACAGCTATAAAATGGTTACAGCATGGACAAAAATGATATTAAGACAACCATATCGATGAATGACATCGCCTGTAATGACTTTGAACTGATCTTGATAATCTTTAAAGCAAGATATACGTAGAATTGGATGACCATTTAGATCAAGATGAAGCTTCTCGCTAGTTATACCCCCTTTTCTAACAATGAAGCAACAAAACCACTTCACGACCAATATAGACTAGATGGTACAATATTAGATAGTTATTTAAGCATCATACATTTAGCATATATCTACACCTTAATTAAATAACTGTAGCTATAATCATCTATTTGAATCCCCTATATGATTCAATACCAATTTTCTGCGTGTCTGTACCAGAAAGCTTTACATAGAGTTTGGAGAAAAAAAAATTTTTTTTTGGTAAATATATACGTAAACGTATATACTTTTCTGGAAAACACCAACACCCTAAACTTGTATTATTATTACTATTGATTAATTCTTACTCTACGATATGGCCAAATACACTGAAGAACAATTACTTGAATTAAAATCTGAAGCACACACTCCAAAGCCTGAAATTTTGGATGCATTCAACAAGTTAATTGAAGAAGTTAAAGAATCCATTGAACAACACCAACAGCATCAAAGAAAATGGCACAATGGCGATACTTATATTGACGAACATGGTCATGAAAGATCATATCATCACATTAATAGAAGAAGACAATCTAAAGGTGCTTCTGGTGTACCACGACCAAATTTAAGAAAGAAATCAGAACCAGTTGTTGATGAAGATGGTTGGGCTACTTTATCTAAACCTAAAAAGGGTTCTTTTGCTGAAGGTGATGCCATAGAAGAAAGAATTAAATTTAGAGAAACCAACAATAGTGGTGCTGGCATTAAGGCCAGACCTAATAATAAGAATTTGGGTAGTTCAAAAGCTGTGGATCCTAGAGAAATTGCTTCTGATAAACAAACCAAAGCCTTTAATGCCTTTGCTGCTTTAGGAGATGAAGATGATGATGACGAAGATGATGAATAAATAAATAATTTCTGCAAATAGGGGACTCTTAACATTTATAAAATGATAAGGTTGTATTATTTTAATATTAGTTAATATGAAAGAAACCCGAGGTAATCCTCAAACTTACACACTCTTCCAAACTTGATTATCATGAACTATCAATAATAAAGATCAATCATATATTCTCTTTTTTTTTGGATAATAAATACATAAACATAATTCACCAGACTATTAGTTGGACTATACCAAACGAACTAAATAACAAAAGGTTAAAAAAATGCAGTAAATGTTCCTTTTACCTAGAAAGGTATTTTGACTTGGGTATATTTGCAACTGTCTCTCTCTCTTTCTTTAGCTTAAACAACAAACGCAGCTTCGTCTTCACTTTCAAGACCACTTAAAATTGAATCAACATCTGTAGTTTGCATATTTTTATTCAACACAGATCCATTGGATGTAGAAGCAGAATCCGTCATATTAGCAGTTCCATTGGCACCACCAAAATTTGGTTTAGATAACCTTATACCCCTATGTGTTGACATGGCATCTTTCAAATCACTTACTCTTGGTGACTGCAAATATTTACTATCATAAGTATAAATTGACCCATCATTAGTACTGTTAACACTATCGACAGTTCGTAAAATAGTAGCAAACCCATTACCATGAGGTAAACCTCTTTCTTGGAAATGTTGACTGTATTGTAATATTTCAGAATGAATCATAGTAATATCACCAGCAGTACCCAATCCTAAACCAGTATACAAACCTTTCTCTGAGTTTGATGACGCAGATTCAGAAGACAAACCGGTGTGGTTAACAAATTCAGGTGGCGGAACAAAGTGACCTCCATGGTCTGCACCTCCACTTAATGCCAGTGATCCTTGATCCATTATCACTGTCATATTTGTGTTTCTAGAATCATTATTGAATGTGCTCATATGAGTACTGACTTGTGATTTTTCAATTTCAGTGAGTAATTGTTTTTGGGGATGTAACCATACAATCAAAAAGTTGTTACCACAGGCAAATTCCTCAATATTTTCAGGTTTGATTCTAATAGCAATATAATTACCATTGGCATCTGTGGGTATCGTACGGTCGCCTTTAGTGTTTTCCAAATCAGATGGTGAAGGGTCAATGCCATGGACCCAAAACTTTTGCATTTTTCTATATTCAACAGCATCCAATATTTGTTTGAATAATTTAGAGCTTTTGCAATAATTTTGTAAATCATGACTATATTGCTCATCCAAATCTTTCAACATGTAATATAAAATAATATGAGCAAAAGTATCTTTGAATTTCTGTCTTTGAGTGAAATTACTGGCTCTGTTTACTTTCATAACCCAATGGTGGAAAAATGGAATAAAATTACTCAAGAAATTCAATCCTAAAATGTTCATCATATCTTTTAAAACAGTAACCAAAAGTAACACTGATTGTGTGTTGGGGGAATCGTAATTTTCGAAAAATTTGTCGATATACATAAGGAAATGGGATATGAAGTTTTGTTGATTGGTAATGTATTGATTGGCATCAGGTTTTTTAAAGTCCTTACCATTGTCCAGATCGTCAGACTTGTTCACTCCTTCAACAGCTGTACTTCCAGGATCCAAACGAGACTGTTTGCTAAGAAGATCATAGCTCTTTTTAGAATTGCCAACCGCCAATTCATTATTCAAAAACTCATCAAACACTTTCAAGTACTTGGCTTGGATATTGATAAGTTGTGTCGTAGAAATAATCATTTTTCTGTTATCATCATGGTCGCCTTGTGGAGCCAATAATCCTAAACTGATATCCCAATGTTCCAAATTCACATGGTTACGATTAATCGAGCTTGATTTATTCTTCAAAATTAAAAAAATCTTCGAAATGTTATCCAACAATTGGATAATCAAATCTTGAATTTGTTCTCCAGTGGACGTAATGTTATTATCTTCCACAAAACTGCTTTCTAAAATGTAATCAATCTTGATTAAGATTTCTTGAATCGAGTCCGGGACTTGATCAAAGTAATATATATGTGTAGTCAAACTACAAATACAGTCAGAATAAATGTCTGTTAAAATTGAAATTTCACTTTTGTCCAAGTCACTTGCCTTCAAAATCAAATCAGCTTGCAACGATAACAACTGTTGAATAATATCTGAAACTGATAACCCAATCATGTTCACACGAGATGAAAGTAATCCTAACAAGTAACGAGCATACTGGAATTGCATGTTGTAATTGGATTTGGTGTTACCTTCAATATTAATTCTACCTAACGTGGCCAACAAGGTGGACAAACTAACAAAACGTAATTGAACTGGAATCCAAGTAATACATAATTCCAAGAATGAGACTCCCCACTCCAAATCGGTTCCATTGAGAATATTGTGTTGGACAACAGCTCTTGTCACTTCAGAGATTTGACTGGCAGCATTGGTATTGAAAAAAGATTTCATCGACGAAAATGCCTTTTCAGTGATATCTGTCAAGGTTAAAGAATCATTGGTGAAATCATCATCAATTTGTTGGGCAATTTTGCTATGGGATTTTTGCAGATGAGCACGTGACAACCTCTTCCCATCATCTTCAACGTGGAGATTCGATTTCAATCTTTGCAATATGCTGCTTTGTGGGTTGTTTGCAATAATAAACTGAAGTAAAACAGGAATCGACAAAGCAATAAACTTTTTACCAACAGCTGCATTATAACTCAAACAACTGGATATATCATTTATAGCCATTAAAGAAATCATCTGCCAATCATACTGAGTAACACCCGATCTGTCCTTACCAAAGGAAACTAATGTTTGGAAAACTTCAGTGAAAATCTTTATAAACTCCTTATCACCTGTGAACAACCCACCATCCAAGTTTTCACACAAAACACCAAATGTTTTGACAACATTTTTACACAAGGCAAGATCCTTAGTGTTGGCAATCAGTTGCAAGATATAGCACACTTGAAAGGCAAAAACATTCAAGTTTTCACTACATTTTTTGATTAATTCCTGAATAATGGCTAATGTGACTTGTAAATTACCAGTACGGTTTCTACCAACATCATGATGAGTTTTATCTTTCAAAAAATTAATCACCTTTTCTAATTTGACTCTACGAGTGGATGCATAGTATAATAAATAACTTAACTCGGACGAGTTGGGTTTTTTGTCCACTGCTTTCCCAGCAGGATAACATTGTAATATTAATTTTTGATGTTTATGTTGAAACAAATTCATTCTTGGATCTGGAAGTTGAAGAAACTATTGAATCAAAACAGGATTTAATTAACCAATAGAAAAGAAGTAACTCTTGAGTTAAAAAGGATATTCTTGATGAAAAAAAGGAAAAAAAAAGGGAAAGAAGAATCTGAAAATGGATTAAAGAAACAAGAAAAAAGTGATCAAATGAATGAATAAATGAAAGTAGGTAAAAATGAATTTGAATTTGAAAGGAGAAACTAAATGCAAACAATAATGGGGAAGTTAAATCTAATATTGTATAGTTTTCATTTGATTAACTCTATATGTCTTTGTAGTTGGAAAAAAGAAAAAGGCTTCCAGTGGAATTTCTATTTTTTCCCCCCTTTGCGACAAAGTAATAGTGTGAAAATATTTACTATGATTAATTAATATTAATACACGAGTGTGAGAAATAAAATGTTCCTGCGGGTGAGAGACACCAAATAATAAAGACACCCGTTGATATCTAAATGGACTAACTATATTACAAATCAGAAGAATGTGAAACTACCAATAATATTCCAAATAGAGGAATAAACCAATTTCACTCTTTTTTTTTTGCTTAAATCGACTGTTATCGGTAGGTCAATGTACTACTCAAATCTCATATCTGTTCTATCAAGTTGAGAAGTACTACAAAACAAGGGTTTACAAAAACTAACAACAAAAGCGATGATTTAGACTATCTAAACAAAGCAAATAATCAACAGGTCTAGTATGACAGTAGAATGTTGTTTTCCAATAAACTCTAGACAATATCACAGGCAATGTTATGTATTGTTTAGGTTGTTGATATTACGTAGTTCAGTATTTCGTAATTCATTCTCTTTTGTTATTGTCGTTGATAGATTCTTGAATTCCCCAATATGAAGATCACTAAAAAATCTTTTACCCATATTAAGTAAAAATAGAAGAATAAAGGAATAGAAAATCAAAAGTTAAAATTGTTGGGGGAGTGGGAGTGGGGCAAAAAGTGAATGCATCAAATGCTAATATCAAATCTTCAAAAGTAGTAGTTGGCATAATAATAATTAAGGTTTATGTGTGAAAATTGAAAAGTAACAAATTGCGTCTCCAATTAAATCTTTGACTGAACACGTGAAAATTGTATCACGATTTCTTTTTTTGCGTCCGACATCGTGTCGTGAATTGCCATGCGTCTACGACATTTCCTTTTTAGACTTTGATCATCGGAAACTAGAAACAAACAAACAAACAGAAAGAAATACAGTTTTACCACACAACCATCTAATACCACTGTAATCTATCTCAAATATGGCACCACCACTATATGTCAAAGGGGGTGTTTGGACAAATGTTGAAGATGAGATATTGAAAGCTGCCATACAAAAGTATGGTATTTATCAATGGGAGAGAATTTCTTCATTATTACCAAAGAAATCTGCAAAACAAGTGAAAGCAAGATGGGTTGAATATTTATCACCTCTTCTAAATAAAACAGATTGGACAAAAGAAGAAGATGAAAAGTTGTTAAATTTACACAAAATATTTCCCAATCAATGGAGAAGTATATCAAACATTCTTAACCGAACTGCGGTCCAATGTGTGGAGCGTTATCAGAAACTAATTGATGAAGCTGCTGGAATCAAACCTGGAGATGACGAGGAAAATTTGGGATTGTCTGGACCAGGTATCGAGACATTACCGGCAGTTGGTGCTTCTAGTGGATTGGCAGTTGGAGAAATGAATTTGAATCCAGAAAGCAAACCTGCAAGACCAGATGACGAAGATCTACCAGATGATGAGCGTGAAATGTTGGCTGAAGCAAAGGCGAGATTAGGAAATATCCAGGGTAAAAAGGCGAAACGAAAAGCTCGTGAAAGAATGTTAGAAGAGAGTAAGCGTATTGCATTGCTTCAGAAAAGGAGAGAGTTGAAATCAGCGGGAATAAATGTGAAGTTAACAACACGAAATAAAAAGAAACGGAAAGAATTTGATTATAATGCCGATATACCTCATGAGATTATTCCTCAAGCAGGCCCTTATGATACCGCAGAAGAATTGAAACAGAATGATTTTGAAAAGCAACAATTTGGCCAGCAAGTGTCAACAAAGGGAATTAGTATGAAAGATATAGATGACAGAATTGCCAAAGAAGAATCAAGAAGGAAGAAGGAAATTGAGAAGAAAAAACTCGAAAGAAAAAGGGAATTCAATGCAGCAGCAAGCCTAATCAGCGAACACGAAGATTCTAAAAGAAGGAAATTGAACTTACCAGAACCAGGCACCCACAATTTTGAAAAGACCAAGAGTGATGTTTTAACCCTTACTAACCAAGCCAACAACAAACTATCCGAAAAGGAGATTGCTCGAAATCAGAATAAAAAAAGAGCTGCAGTAGCACAATTAATTAAAGCAACTTTCGAGAGACTTCCTCCTCCAAAGCATGAAACTGGAGAAATTCTACCATTCGTTTCCACCAATATCCTTGAATTCAGAAATGACGTAAATGCTAATGATATATCGGACATTGCAGGAGCAAAGTTACCTGATGAAACTGCAACAAATGTAAGTACATTGATATCTCGTGTTGTGCAGCGAGAACTACCAATACCCCATCCAAATAATCTACGAGATCTAAGCACTGTAAAATTTGATACATTGGTAGACAAATTGATTGCTGAGGAATGTCATAGATTGATACGGTCCGACTACAAACAATATCATGACACTACTATCAATGGTGTTTCTACTGATAAGTATGACCGAGACTTACTTGAAAAGATCAACCAAGATATTGATAAAGAGTTTGCTCAAATGGATGTTTCAACAGTTCACAGTTTTGAAGATTACGTTCTTCCTAAAAACTTTAAAGTGGCAGAATCCATAATAGAAAATTTACACACTTTCCATAATGAGAATGAAAAATTGACAAATAAAATACTAGAATCTACAAATTATGAAGATCAACGAGACCAAAAGTTGCAGCAATTGACTCATTTATGGCGTGAACTATCAGATGTTAATTTGTCTTATCTGATAGAAAAGAAATTGTTTGAACTTGAAAGTTCAGCTATTGACAAAGAATTGTTACGTTTGCGCAGTGAAATTGACAAATTAAACAAAAAGATTGAAACACTTCGGTAGATTTATATTAGTTTGTGTATAACCAAGTACAACAACTGATCTTTGCCAGTTCAGATTTTTGTCTATTGTAGATTATTACACAAAAAAACTTCTCCTTAGTGAGTGAGCAATTGTGACCGAAATTAAACAACAAAAATCGCCTACGTCAAAGACTCAACTCTTGCCCTCAACGTTCACCGACATGCAATACTTCTAGTAAACCAATCCAATGAATACAAACTTATTATTTATACCATTAAAACAATCCAGTGTATTGGATTTAGGTGATGAATTGAGACAAGTTATCACCAATAACTACTTCCAACCGGCGTCATCTTTCAATTCCGATTTGATTTACATAACTCAATTGCGCAATCAAGTTGCCCAGATCAAGAATGTCAATGATGAACTCGGGAAAACCAGTCAAGATGATTCAATTTTACTAGAATATTTACAAGTTTTAAATACTTTACAGAATAAGTTTTCTGATGATTGTGTTGAATTTGCTTGGTTTGACACTTTGGCTTATGGTCCTCAAGGACCTTATCGATATCGTTCATTAAAGATTGAGAAACTTAATGTCATTTATCAAATTGGATCCTTATATTCTCAAATAGCCATTTCTGAACTGAGACATACTGATATAGGACTTAAAAGAGCATGTCATTATTTCCAATTATCAGCTGGGTGTTTTATGTTTATTAATAATTTTTTAATTGAGACAATAAAAAATAAAAATGATCCCTTGGTGTTACTGATTCCCCTAAGTATGCAACTGTCTACTATTCAATGCCTAGAATACTTGATGTTAGCACAGGCACAAGAAACTATTTGGCAAAAAGCTATTAATAACAACTCTATGAAAGATTCTGTTGTTGCAAGATTATCGATCCAAACATCTGAATATTACTCCAAAGCCTTAGATTTCGGTAATTCATCAGACCTCATTAAATTGGAATGGATAAATCATATGAAGGTGAAGAAATTACATTTTTTGGCAGCAGCCCATTTAAGATCAAGTACTATTGCAGCTGACTCATTTCAATATGGAGAACAAGTAGCCCATTTACGCGTGGCATCCCAGGCTGTTGATCAAGCATTGAAAAGTAAAAAGTATGTTAATAGTCTAGTATTAGAAGACTTGCAGGGTTTAGCAGATGTCATAAAAGTTAGACTAAGGACAGCTGAAAAAGATAATGATTTGGTGTATTTAAAAATCGTGCCTCAAGAGAAGGAATTGAAAACTATTATTGGTGTTTCAATGGTAAAGTCAATTATTCCAGAAGCGTTTGAACAAAAACCAGAATCCAATACTGAGATATTTAAAGAGCTTTTGCCATATGTAATTATACATGTTGCACAAGCAATGAGGGAAAGACAGGATGAATACGTACAAACAAAGTTTCATACCCCTATTCTGAGTTTAAACAATATGCTTGTTAAATTTCTAATAGATCGTGATTTACCTTCTTCAATCGATTCGATTCAACAGCCTGAGAATATTCCAGATTCTGTGATTCATCATTCTCAAGAAATCTTGAAAACTGGAGGTGTTGATTTTATTGACAAAGCTTTTAAAGAGTTGGACAAATTAAAACTTGAGTGTAATCATTTGTTGCAAGAGTGTGAAACACGAATTGATTTGGATAGGAGTGAAGATGACATGCTTAGAAGAAAACAAGGTTCAACAAGATGGACTCGTAAATCTACTGATGATGCAGCACAAGAGTTAATTAAGAAAGTAGATAAAATGAAACAATATTTGTTACAGGCTAACAACGGAGATGGTTTTGTTTTGAAAAAGTTTTACGACATCAAACCAGCCTTGGATGTCTATTCTAGTGGATACAAAGCTTTATCACAATATATTCCAAATTCTCAATATATTGAATTACCGGAACAGTTACTGATAGTGATCAGTGATTTAAGAAGCTGTTTAGCCCGAGCAAATACACTTGAATCTGAAAGAAAAGAGTTTTTACAAACATTGGAAATCAGGAGTCGAGACAACAGCATATTACCTAAACTAATTACGGAGTATAACTCAAATCGTTCCAAGTATCAAACTGAAAACGGAGAATTTAATTTCAATGCGTTTGAAAGTGTCTACGAGAAACATATGAAACTATTTGATTCTGATATTAAGTATATTGCAAGAACCAGAGACTCGCAGATGACATTAGAACATGAAATCGATTCAATTAATCAAAAATTTGTACAAGAATTTAAATCGTTACAAAATTCTTCTAATGAAAAACGTCAACAAGTACTTCAGTATTTGGAAACAGCATATGAGAAATTTTTGGAAATCATTAACAACTTAACTGAAGGATCTAAGTTTTATACTGATTTCATTGAAAAAGGAAGTGCAGTTTTGCAAGAATGTGAGGAATATTTGTATAGACGAAGAGTTGAGAGTCGAGACTTAGAATTAGCTATTAGTAACTCGTTCCAACAACAACAACAAGTGCAAGAACAAAATGAACAATTAAGTGTTCCCAGAAACTATAGTAACGATAAGTTGATATCACCGAAAACTAGTAAACCTGGTTTATGGAATCCCAATTCAGACATTCAATTCAGTTAGTAGTTTGTAGTAGAATTTTAAATAAACTTAACATTTAGAAATTGTTTATAATGCGATTACTTACAGGTTCTCTATTGCAGCATTAGGAGAAGCTAGATATTTCGGTTGTATTGTAATCAACATATTTTCCATAATTGAAGAACTTGTGCGATGCGCTATTTTTTTTGTCTCTTATCTACATAGACTATGATATAAAACAATATATGTTGAACAAGTTATATCAACTACTAGCAAAATCAATAATTCCAAATATGTCAACCAAAAAACCAATAATCAGTATTGTTGGAACCACGGGTGTTGGTAAATCTCAATTCAGTATTGATTTAGCACGAGCCATAGGTGGTGAAATCATCAATGCTGATTCGATGCAAGTTTATCAAAAACTAGATCAAATAACCAATAAACATCCACTAGATGAAAGAATGGGGGTGCCACATCATGTCATTGATTATGTGCCATGGGATGAAGATTATCATATACATAAATTCAATCAAGATGCCCAACTGGTTATTGACGATATACACAATAGAGGTAAAATCCCCATTGTAGTTGGTGGAACCCATTACTACTTACAAACTTTATTATTCAACAATAAAACCATTGATGATTCGAATTCCAATTTAAAAGAGTTAACGGCAGAACAATTGGAAATCTTAGATGGTCCCGTTGACATTCTATTTCGTACTTTACAAGAAGTGGATCCAATAATAGCCAAAAAATTTCATCCTCAAGATCATCGAAAATTACGTCGAGCTTTAGAAATATACTACACAAAGGGTGAAAAGGCATCAGAAATTTATCATGAACAAAAACTTGACGAGTTGGATTCTAGTTCTTTGAAATATAATACATTGTTTTTCTGGGTATATTGCGATCCAGAAATTCTCAATGATAGATTAGATAAACGAGTGGATAAGATGATGGAAAATGGGGCTATTGAAGAAATTAAGGAAATGTATGACTTTTATAAATCTAAACAGGAGCAAAATCTTACTTGTACATCAGGGATTTGGCAAGTTATTGGATTTAAGGAGTTTTTGCTTTGGTTGGAAGATAACCAACTGGATACCAAATTATTTGAACATGGTATTGAAAGAATGAAAATTCGAACTAAGCAATATGCAAGATATCAAGTCAAATGGATCAAGAAATCGTTATTGACGGAACTAGAAAAGGAATCAAAGTTTGATTTTGTAAATGGTGGGAAATTGTATATATTAGATGCCACAAATTTAGACAATTGGCACGAAAATGTGGATGACATAGGGATTCAAATTGCTCAAGATTTCTTGTCCAAAGGTGCAAATGGGGTTTCATTACCACAAGCTCCGGATGAGCTAAAACATTTTTTTGAAGCACCCAATGAAATAAAGTCTAACCGAAGACTAGAATCGCAAGAAAATTGGAAACATTTTGTTTGCGATATTTGTAAAGACAAACAAGGCAATGCTTTAGTGGCGGTGGGTGAAGATAGTTGGAGTGTCCATGTAAATAGTCGACGCCACAAAAAGAATGAAGAGTCTATCAAGAAGAGAAAACATAATGAAGAGATGATTAGATTGAAAAAAATGAGATCAAATCAAGAAGGCGTGATTAACTGAGAAAGCTGGTTGTTGCTCAGAATCTTTAGTTGAAGTAACAACAAATTTAACTACTATAATTAGGTTCAAACAAGTACAGAAATAATAATATGGACGATGTGATAATGCATTATTAAAAAGTTAATACAAAAGGACTATACCCGAGAGCTTCCAATCTTTTTGTTGATATCGGACTTCACAAAACTATAAGCCGTTATCTTGCAGTATATACATTGAGTCGAGATATTGTACGTTTATTAAAAAGTACAAGACTTGGACTATCATCTTTGTAAAGGGGTTTCTGAATTCAACGAGTCCATACTTTCTCTAACTTCCTCGTGTACACCAATCTCAGGAGCATCTAAAGGTTGGTACAAGTTCTTTCTCTTTTGAATTCTTTTCAATTGCCAGGAAATAGGAATCAAAGGTAAAAATCCGTTCTTTTCTTCATAAATCAAAGACCAGAATACCAATATGATAACAATCCAATAAACATTATAACTAACAACACTACCAATAGTAGCAGAATTTGTCCATCCTAAGATAGCAGTGAAAACCATCCAGAAAACTCCGTCTTCTTGCATTTCTCCATTGCAGCAATTGACATGCCAAACAGATATTGCAATATCATATGACCCTGGACCGTGACCAGTCTCACTCACATCTAATCCACCACATTTATCAATAAATCTCTGTAATTCGAAATTCCAAACTCCTTTGGAGAACAAACCAGCTGCAACTAAATATAAGAAACACGTTGATGTGATTAAGAACATCTTCAACGACAAAGTATTACCATAACGATACAATATAGCTCCTACCAAAATCCCCAGCATAATGGCCAACACAGCAGCATTTACAAGAGCCATCACTGAAGTATTTTCATTGATACCGATACCTCCGATGACAGCTATTGCTTCCAAACCTTCTCTTAAAGTAGTGACAAATGGCAATATGAACATATTGTATTTTTCTGACCATAATTCAATTCTAGTTGCCCATGTACGACCAGCTTTGTTAAAAGATTGTTGATTGTTTGAGTTATTCAAGTATCCCGAACTTTGCAATATTTTGCCAAGCTTCAATTTCCATTTTTCTTGCATTTTATTCACACGAAGGATTTTGATCCCCATTACTGAGATGATAATACTGGCAATTATTGAAAATGTGCCTTCCCAATAATGTTCAGCTACGGTCCACAAATCATTACCAATAATATAGAATATACCAAGAATGATAGCACCAATTATTAGACAAACCAAAAGTCCTAATAATCCACCAATCCATATTTGCAATTGTAAATATCTGCAAAGTTTAGCATCATTTTTTTCAAAAGTAAGGTCATCAGATTCAGTTGGGATCAATGAACTTGAACTTTCAGTGCTGTTATAAGTTTGGTTGCGAGTGTCACGATTTGATTTTTTGGTGTTGCCATTGAATGTTTGATGCACAAATGAAAGCAATACTGAGATGATAATAGCAGATTCAAGTGTTTCTCTAAAGACAATTAAGAATGTCTGGATTGAGAAGTACTCTTCAAATGAAGTACCCGCCATGATGGTTGATTATTTTGAAGAGATCAAATACAAAAAGTAATATGTGGAAGGAGGCAGTACTTTTTTTTATCTAAAAGATCAGTGCTACTTTTAATGATCGGAACTGTGACCGAAAAAAAAAAAGAGGAAGAGTTCTCGTTCCCTTATTCCCAGTTTTCCGAGATTCGTGCCGTACATGGAAATGATTTGTATTGGACGATTTATTGTTTATGGGAGTGGTAGTACTTGAATGAATGAAATGTTATTCGGCCAATATATATTAGATTGGTTGACTGACTATCATACTAACTGACTCATCTAAACAACTGGAAAGTTGAATCTCCATTTATTCTGGGTACATCACCGTTTTTGCTATATTTTTACCAATGTATACAATTACTTGTTAAATCCTTCTACAGAGGATTAGGTATAATTTGTTTCATAAAACTCTAACACTATCTGCCGATAGTGCTTATCATTTGAACACCTTAGATTGTAACCATTTCTACTTGGGTTATTATTAGTTTGATTTTTCCGTCCAATTCCTTTCAATATAAATCTCAACTACATCACGTGGTTTTGGTTATGTGTATTTTTTGATGACCTGAAAAGTTCTAAATTGTTGCAAATTTTGTATTCAGAGAATTACACGATCAGATTTGCATTTCAACTAAAAAATCTAAAACTCATCAGGGATCATGAATAGTTTTATTAATTAGATGAGGATCATCAAGTATTTTATAATTACAAGAACTTGTCGAGGTTGCTTTGTTTTCATGGAAACGGAACTCAACAAGTTAACGTTTTGTGCATTGGTTCTGTGTCTCAAATCCATTATCTCTACTTGCACCAGAATAACAAAGCTAAACGTATTCAAAAATTAATTACACATTTATAATTCTCATAAAAAGTCATGTAAATTTCTTGGACAGTGGAAGATAACCTTCGGTTGGGGAATACATAAATAATAATTGAATCTCACAGAGAAATAGAACAAGAACATATTATTTTTCACGGCATAATTAGCTAAGAAATTTATCATTAGTAATTGGTAGAGATTGATGATGTAAATTTAAGCTTTTTTTACCCCAGGATGTGATTTGCTTCTATAACTAGTTACTTAAACATCAAGTTATGTTAACCAAGAGGGAATCAAAACTGGAATAGGTTACTGTTGGAACACGTTCACCTCTATATCTGTTATACGATAATTAATAACATATTACCTAAACTAGCATGAAGTTGATGAAATTATTGTACATAAATCAATTGGAAGGTAATAACAAGTAATGAGCTATTCCCATGTAAACCTCATTATTTAAGGTTGATAGAGTTGGAAGTTTATTTTGGTTTGGTTTCTTTCCTTCTGTACACATGCAACAAGCATTCTAACCGTCCATTCTAGTGTATATTTCTGAATATTACATACTCATTGACGGCATATACAAAGAATGGCTTTCCATTACCCGTCATTGACGCTTGTTTACACATGATAAAATAGAAGAAACACCATTCTTTTGTTGTCATAATAGGAATGTTGTCAACGCGGCTTTCATTGAGAATAAAGTTTTTACCAACTTACTTTCTCTTATTATTTTGCAACATTTCCCAATATAGTAAACTTTTGCTTTTTCAAGCCTTCAAAAAGAGGAACAACCTTGTACTTAAAGTTTGTAAAAAGTTTATGTTGATATATTTTTTGGTTTGGTTCTTTAAAGTTATTATTAGAGAGGGGGGAGAGCCTACCATCCGTCTCTCCACTTTTAAACGTTTCATGGATTGTTTAGACGACATCAAAGCCCATTATCAGATACACATTAACCCAAGAAGGAAGTTTTCATGTATTTATCTTCCCCTTGTACCTTTATTTTTAGTTAAGGGCTTGTTCCTTATGAAAAATGAATATAAATAGATCAGATTGGCCCCCATGTCAAAACATAAATTGATATTATTGCTCTTTCTTATTCCTCACTACTATCAACAAATCATCGGTTGCTGCAATATATATTTCCTCAATGAAAGGTTTGGTTTTCTTACTTGGTTTATTACCAACAATCTATGCTTCTTTAGTACACATTACTCCTGCTAGTGAAGATGACTTTTATAATCCTCCTGCTGGTTTCGAATCTGCCAAGAATGGTGATATTTTGAAATTGAGAAATTCCCCTAACAGACTTGCTAGTTTCTATTTCCCTATTGATGTCAAGAATGCTTGGCAACTCTTGGTCAAATCTGAAGATTCCTTTGGTAACCCAAATGCTTTTGTTACTACGCTTATTGAACCTTATAATGCTGATCCATCAAAAGTTGTGTCTTATCAAACTTGGGAAGATGCTTCCAACATTAACTGTTCCCCATCCTACGGTGCTCAATTTGGTTCTCCATTGAGTACTATTACTACCCAAATTGACATGACTTTGATTGTTCCTCCTTTAAGAAGTGGTTACTACGTTGTCACTCCAGATTATGAAGGTCCAAAGGCTACATTTGCTGTGGGAAGACAATCAGGACAAGCAACTTTGGATTCAGTTAGAGCTATTTTGAAATCAGGATCTTTCTCTGGTATCAATGAAGATGCTAAAGTTGCCTTATGGGGATACTCTGGTGGATCTTTGGCTACTGGTTGGGCTGCTGCTTTGCAACCAGTCTATGCTCCAGAGTTGCAAAAGAATATTGTTGGTGCTGCTGTTGGTGGGTTTGCTGCTAACATCACTGCTATTGCTGAATCTGTTGATGGTACTATTTTCGCTGGTTTGATCACTCTTGCATTGAATGGTTTAGCTAATGAATACCCAGACTTGAAAACAGCATTCTACGAAGAACTTTCCGACTTTGCTGTTCCAGAATTCAAAGCCGGTGCTGAAAATTGTTTGGCTGAAAATATCTTCCATTACCCATTACATCAATATTTCACTGGTCCAAAGAGAGCTTTTGAAAAAGGTTGGGGATTGCTTAAAGAGGATATTTTCAACAAATCTATCCAAGACAATTTGTTAATTGGTTTGAATAAGACTTACTTGCCTCAAGTCCCTGTTTTGATTTATCATGGAACTGTTGATGAAATTATCCCAATTAAAGATCCACATGCTCAATACCAACTTTGGTGTGACTGGGGTATTGAATCTCTTGAGTTTGCTGAAGATTTGCTGACTGGTCATTTGGCTGAGACATTTACTGGGGCTCCTGCTGCCTTGGCCTGGATTGATGCAAGATTTGATGGTAAAACTCCAATCCAAGGATGTCTGCACACAACCAGATTGACAAATCTTTTGTATCCAAATACTTCTGATTCTACTCACCTGTACTTCCTTGGTATTTACCAAGCAGTTTTCGGTACCCCATTAGGACCAGGTATCAATGGTGATAACATTACTATTAATAGTGGATTACTTGGTCTTGTAAGCAGTATTATTTAAGATTAGACTGCTGATACCCAGTTGATTGTTAATATAATTGCAATCCATCAACATCTTTTTATATTTCCACCAATTATTTATCTACAAATTGTGTTCTGTTTCGGTGATAAAACTAATTTAATAACTTTCTATAAAAAAAAACTAATATCACATTCTCTTTTCTATAAAGGAAGCATTATAATGGAACAAATCCAGATATTCAACTTCTATGTAGGTGTATACTTAACACTCGCTAAATGAATATGTGTATTGAATGATATTGTAAGAATGAGATTACGGCTAACTCTAACAATAAACAATAGTATGAAACGATATCTTCTACACAAAAGTAGAAGTATTTCAGCCCGTCTCATATAACAAGAAGAAATACTTTGTCACAAAACACGTACAAAGTGAACGTCATAATGCGGCGGAACACGACCACACCAAAGTTCCTGAAATTACGTTTCTTTTTTTTCTCTCTCTCTCTTACTAAACACCAAGTCCCAATTCCACCACTAAGGTTACATTTTACAGTATGTTTGATTTTGTATCATCGTTTCAAAGTTGTTTCCAAATAGTTTCCTACCACAAAAATTTTTTTCTTTTTAGTTAAGTGTATGTTGTGGTTTTCCTTTATTTTGTTATTTATGGAAAAATACTCTTATTCTTGCTTGATGACGTTGACCTTGGAATTTTCATATTGATTAATTTTTTTTTTTTAATAAATTCGTTTAATCCAAAGTTATTCTTTCTTTTCTTTTCCCTATATTTTCTTCGTTTAACTTTTTCTTCCACTTATCATCACCCAAGTGTTTTTCAATCAATAACAATTAACATCACTACTGTTGAAATAAACTCAATCAAAAAATGGCTGTAGCTCCTAGTAGTGTTTCCACATCTACAATCATTTCAACCCTACTTGCCAATTTGGCATTGTTTGGTGTTTTTGTCGGTTGTTTCATTGTCTTAAGATTAAAGTTCAAGCGTATCTATAGTCCTAAATCCTCGTTTGATTTGGTTCCCGAAGAGAAGAAACCCGAGCCATTACCTAAAGACCCATTCAGATGGATATTTATCTTACTTACTAAGCCTGATTCCTTCTTTTTACAACAAGCTGGGCTCGATGGGCTTGTGTTTCTCAGATATATAAAGACTTTTGGCACATTGTTCTTGTGCGCATTACTTATGTATATCATTTTATTGCCTGTTAATGCCACCAATGGTAATCACAATAAAGGATTTGATCAACTTTCAATTGCCAATGTCAAACACCCTAGACGTTATTATGCCCATGTGTTAATGGGACTTGTGTTCAATGGTATTGTTATCTTTGTTATTTATCGAGAATTATTTTTCTACAACTCCCTTAAAAATGCCGTGTTGTCATCACCGAAATATGCTAAAAAGCTTTCATGTAGAACAGTACTTTTCCAAGGTGTTCCAGATTCATTATTGGATGAAAAACAAGCATTCAAAATATTCAATGGAGTTAAAAGAGTATACGTTGCCAGAACAGCAAGAGAATTGGAGTATAAAGTTGAGAAACGAGCTGCAATGGTTACCAAGTTGGAAAATGCAGAAAACAAATTGATGAAAATGGCGGTCAAGAGTAAACTTAAAGCTGATAAAAAGGGAATTATATTAGAACCAGTTGATGAGATCAGTTCATATGTTAGTGAGAAAAAAAGACCAAAAATGAAAGTAGGTGGATTTTTCTCTTCCAAAGTGGATACAATTAGACATTGTCAAGAACAAATTCCAATTTTGGATAAAGAAGTGAAAAAGCTTCAAAAAAAATTCAGACATTCAATGCCACTAAACTCAATCTTTGTTGAATTTGAAAACCAATACTATGCTCAGTTGGCTTACCAATCCACTGTTCATCATAACCCAATGAGAATGTCTCCAAGATTTATTGGTCTTGAACCTAAAGATGTAATACATTCAAATTTGAGAATGTTTTGGTGGGAGAGAATAACTAGACGATTCTTGGCATTTGCTGCCATTGTAGCCTTGGTCGTTTTCTGGGCGATCCCTGTTGCTGCAGTTGGTACTATTTCCAATATAACTTTTCTCACTAACAAATTGCCTTGGTTAAGATGGATTTTGAAGATGCCACACGCCTTGTTAGGTTTGGTTACCGGTTTGTTGCCAACTATATTACTTTCATTGTTGATGTTTTTGTTGCCAATCATTATTAGAGTGTTTGCACGTATTTCTGGAGAAATTTCTGCTGTTGGTGTTGAAAAATGGACTCAAAATGCTTATTTTGCCTTTTTGATGGTTAACGGGTTTTTGGTGACTGCATTGGCTTCGTCTGCCACCGCCACTATTACTGAGATTATTGATAAACCAACTTCAGCTATGAGTATTTTAGCCAACAAATTGCCATTATCTTCCAACTTTTATATCTCATACTTGGTTCTTCAAGGATTTTCCATCGCTGGTGGGTCATTATTCCAAGTAGTTGGGTTATTTTTGTATTACATTTTGGGAACCCTTTTTGATAATACTGTTAGAAAGAAATGGAATAGATTTAGTGGATTAGGTACCGTTGCTTGGGGTACGGTTTTCCCAATTTTTACCCAATTGGCTTCCATTACATTGGCTTATTCGATCATTTCACCTTTGATCCTTGTGTTTGCTTTTGCTTCTTTCTTTTTAGTTTATGTTGCATATGCTCATAACATTACCTATTGCTTTGTTGAGGGCCCAGATGCTTTTGGAAGTCATTATCCACGTGCTCTTTTCCAAACCTTCTGTGGTATATATTTGGGTGAAATTGTACTTTTGGGTATTGTGGTTGTTGGTAAAGGTTGGGGACCTATTGTTATCCAAGTCATTGTTTTGTTGGCAACAATTTTTGCCCATGTTCATCTCAATTTAGCATTTGATCATTTGCTTGATGTTGTTCCGCTTGATGCAATGAGGGCAGTTGATGGTGTTTCAAGTACAGCTTCATATACTGGACCATCAGAGTATGAATCAAAAGTGTTAAATAAAAAGAAACGTCGTGCTAATTTTGAAAAAGAGTTGTTGAAAGAACAAGAGGAAGAATCAAAATTAAAGGCTGATGTCAAAGCTCAAATGGAATCCGATTATGATCAAGAAGAAGCAATTGATACTACATCAGTGGTTCCACTTTTAGCTGATAGAGATTTCAAAACCACTGAATCTAACAATCCTATTGTCAGGTTCATTAGACCAGATGTGTTTTTGAACTTCCGTTACGTGAAGAGAATTTTGCCAGCTACTTATAACGTTGAGCCAAAGATAGTAGACAACAAGCATGCTTATGACGCCCCTGCCATTTCAGCTAAATGTCCAGGGGTTTGGTTTCCAGCGGACCCAATGGGATTGAGTGAGATTGAAATCGAGCAGTTGTCACCAATTGTTGATATCAGTACCAAAAATGCCACTTTCAATGAAAAGGGAAAGATTGTATTCCTCGGGAAACCACCAAATTAGATTACATATTATATTTTTTAGATATTTTAAAAGGACTTCTATAGATTTTATTACATATATTCGTGGTCGTTTGATCGTGATAGTTTATTAAAGAATTTTAACTTCAAATTTTGATAAGTTAAAGCATGCCCAGCTTTTTTTTGTATTGAAAACATTAATAATTGATTTGAATTTTCTTGTTATTTTGCAATAATTTTAATTCAAAAAACTTAAACCAAATATTTTCCCCATTCAATGTGCTTTTCAAATACACAAATCTTTTGATTTTGGTTAATGATCAGCACACGATAATGAAACGTCATAATTCCTAGAGTGTTTACGTGTGTTAAAACTGCTCTTTTTGCCATTGTTGTAAAGTATAAATTCTCGAACCTGTGGAGTGGTAGTCCTCACAACAACGATAATGAACGTATCACCGAGAGAGAGGAAGGAAAAATGGCTATCTCTATTTCCGAGCGTGCATGAACTTCAAGAAAAATTCTACAACCACAATGATTGAAAAAGAATATGCCGAGGAACTTTGACTCACTGAAACTTACTCCACTTTCTCCAATCCATAAAATATAACGGTTTTAATTTGCTTTCTTTTTTTGTTTTTTTAAATTGATTTTCTTTTTAAATCATGTCATATTTTTTCAAACTAATGAAGTATCAAACCAGCACCAAATCTACTGCATTGGCAAGATTATCATTAACAGCACAACATTTACACTTATCTAGATGTTCATCAACATCTGCTACCCCAGACATCATTCCAATTAATCAAGGCACAAAATTCACTCCTGATTACACCAACTATGCTACCACACCTAATGGGAAAATTGTGTCTTATTTCCATGATATTGCATTAAATCTTAATAAAGAAACCAGAGAAGCTAACATGGTTGTAGAGATACCCCGTTGGACCAATGCAAAATTTGAAATCAATACTAAAACCCCAGGCAATCCAATAGTTCAAGATATCAAAAAGGGGCAAGTACGTTTTGTTAAAAACTTGTTTCCTCATCATGGATATATTCACAATTATGGTGCATTTCCTCAAACATGGGAAGACCCAACAACAAAGCATCATGGTCTTTTTGGTGATAATGATCCTTTGGATGTTTGTGAAATTGGATCCAAAATTTTATCAACTGGTGATGTTAAAAGAGTGAAAATATTGGGCTCAATTGCTTTAATAGATGATGGTGAATTGGATTGGAAAGTTATCGTAATAAATGTACATGATCCATTGTTTAAAGAAGTCAACGATATAAATGATTTGGATGAAAAATGTCCAGGATTATTGGATACAACTAGACAATGGTTTAGAGACTATAAATTAGCAGACGGTAAACCACAAAACGATTTTGCATTTAATGGAGAATATAAGAACGCCAATGAAACAATTGATATTATTGAACAATGTCATAAAAGTTGGCAACAATTAATTAATGGAGAAACGAAAACTGATAAAACTCCAGATATCACCAACACAACCGTTAAAGGTCTGCCAGGGTTTACCGATACCATTTCAGTGCTGTTGAATAACCCTTCAAGAGCAAATGCTGCTATTCCAGTTGATGTCGAAGCTAATTACTTTATCAAAACAAGTTGATCATTGGACAATAACCCAGTGTTTATTCTTATAGAGTCTATTAAGGTAACACTCAGTGTGGATTACATGTACCTTGTTTATAGTATTGAGAAGAGGTTTCTTGTCCCATTGTAGTAAAATTTGTATGTAATGATACTACAACTCAGATTAGTCACTTTCACGCGCTTAGTGAAGTTCATGATATCAAAACCTTTTTAAAATACATGTTTATTTATTTAACATTATTCTTATCTAAATACGTAAAAAAGCATCTACTGGACTAATTAAAATAATCTTTAAAGTCTCTTATCTCATCAATCAAACTGTGTACAAACTTTTCAAAGACTTTACCACCTCTTTCAATAATTTGTTGTTCTTCAACCGAACTTGGTATTATTCTCGAACTTAAGAATTTAGGGTGTTTTAGTAAATTCTCAATACAATCAACAAAATCCTCTCTTCTGGATTCCGATTCTAATCCTGGAAAAATTCTCATGTCAATGGTATCGTCTATCACAACATTTTCAATGCTTTTCAAATATTCATTAACATCCATAGATTTTAATAAATCATAAATCAACAAAATCTGACTAGTCTCAGCTACCAATGCAGTAGAAACTTTACTGCTTGAAGAATCCCTTGACCAACTCTCTATACAATATTGTGTTTGTTTACCAAATAATTGCAACACCACACATACTTCTGGAACAACAGATGCTCCTAATTTGAACAAACTGGTTATTATTATAGGCAAGATTCCATTTGTCCACAACCTATGGTAATGTATGCCATGACTGATTGATACACCTCCTGTTCTAATAGGACGTGATATAGGACTTTCTAACAAGACAAGAAATAATCCTGAAGCAATAACTTTTTCCGCAATAATGTTAACTGACATCAATTCCAAAAGATACATCAAACTCAATCTAGCAAATATAAACTCATCGTTTACTTCAATGGAATGGGCAAAGGAGTAAAGATTTAACAATGAGTTGATGGTTCCATTTTCCTTTATCGATAATGCGATTTCCTCATGCAAGATTGATCCAAATTGCGCACCGACAAAAACTTTTAATACGGACAAAATTATCATTAGATCATCAATTCGATCATTCATCTTGGGAGACTTGAAATTCTTTCGAGTACGTGCGAGGTAAACATCGTTCTGTACTTCAATCAATAAGATTTGAGTACCCTTAATAACAATTGCATTGAATAAATCACGGAATAAACTAAGGTATTCAGCCAATACCAAAGAAGCATCTTTAATCAATTTTAGGGAGCAATAAATGAGTTTTAATAATGGTTTATAACACCCACGAGATTCGGCCAAGTTGGTAAAAAAATTCATACTACTTGATGACAACAAAGTAGAAGCGTTCTTCACAATTTCAAGTATCTTTTTGTCATCAATATCCAGCGATTTGGTTCGAGAGAAATACGTGTAGATCAAATAAAAAGCCAATTCAACCCTTTCAGTATAAATTGATTGGAAACTTTCAGTAGGTACACCTTCATTGATGTTAACTTTCAACAAGTAGTTGACAAAATCTAAAACTCTCGAATGTAACGGAGCGCCGTATTTTCTGCAAAAACTTGTAATCAAGGCACCAAATGATTTAGCACTTGCTAGTTGGGAATTCAAATATTGTAAATTAATACTAGATGCAATAACCTGTTCTCTTATCTGTTGCCAATCTAGTTCATTTTTGAAAAGAGAGTCCATCAAAGGTAAATTGTAGACTGATGTAATTCCAAAACGATTCCTTTTAGTCAATCCGCTTGTAAACTGCGATAGTTTGAATTTTGGAAATGCATTCTCAAAAGTAATTTTCAAATTAGAGTCCAATGATGGTTGGTAGTTTGTTATTGTGAACTTTGTCTTTGCCAAGTCGTTGAATTCATCAGAATTGACGAAACCAACTATTTTATCTCTAGTTTTCTCACTCCTAGCAGTGAAAAGATAAAGAGCCAAGATTTCTGCAATCTTGGAAACCAATTTCAATTCATAGCATCTGCTTATAAAGCTTTCAGAAGAATCTGGTGGATCCAAAATTTGTAATTTAACACGCCCAATCAATGTTTGGATAAATTCATCATCATGTTCACTTTCTTTAGCTGTGGTCCAAGAATTGCATGCTAAAGCTATAGCATCTACCAAATGAATACTAACCGAATTTGGATAGTATCTCATATCTCTTATGTTTTTCTTCAATATTTGCAATAATGACAATTTTTTGGTGGCTTCGGTATCATCCTTACTGGTGTAATCACCAAAAACATCTCTCCCAGTAATGAACAATACAGCTAAACCTTCTTGTTTGCCTTCCATAACAGCACAAATAAAGTCATACAAGGAAATCTTCATTTTATAATCATCAAACAAATTATCTAAATCTGCAGCCAATGAATGCAACAATACTTGTGCATTTTCACTCCCCAAGTGGGAAAGTAAAGATGGAGCTGTTCCATCTGGCCAATCTCCACTAGTCAAGGCCGTCAACAAATCTAATATATCTTTTCGCACAGATTCAAACCTGGAATAAGACAAGACCAAATCTGGAGTTTTAGTAAACAAGCTTTTCTCAAAAGCCAGCGGCTTCAAATGTTCTGAAGTTCTAATGGTAATGATCAATCTAGAAAAAGACAACGCACAATGTATCCAATTATCATACCAGAATGAAGATGAATCCGTCAATTCGTATAAATCCAAGTCTTGTGACAAATTCTCAATCATTGTAATTATCAGTCTTGCTGCCCTTGGACTATCCTCATCAGATATTAAAAATGAGTCCAAAATACGACTAGCAGCATCGGCAAATACTTTTGTCACCTTGGTATTGGCGGGCACTCCCTCATCAATACCGTAAACACTAGCCAAGATTGTAGAAAATGTATCTAATAACAAAACACCAATTTCTAATTTTTGACACTGTTCGTTATAGCGGCAGTATAAAAATGTCTCAAATAAGTCTACCAAATGACCAACAAATCTAAGCATAATCACGGATTTGGATTTTTCAGGATAATCTTGGTCTAAAGATAAGCAATTTTGGATCAATGCCTCAGCAAGTTTTATCAATGAAACTGTGAAATTATAATCACCATTTACCATTTCTATAGATCCAAATATTACAGCGGCCAATCCTTCTTTGCCATTCTGTGCAAACAAAGCAGATTTGGACAAGTAGGGCCATATTCTGTAAGAAAGAAATGGCATCAAGTTTGTCAATAAGTTGACAACGGAAACCAAGAGCTTGACATTTCTTAAATGTAACCCTTGCTCCAAAAGTCTTAAAATGACTTCCAAAATATCAGAATCGTCTGTATAAGCAGACATGGCTTCTAAAACCATTTTAGAATCATCAACACCATTATCAATGACCACATTATTCAATAAATTTAGTATATTTATAACCAATTCCATTGTCTCAGAGTCTGAGTTATTGAAAATTTTTGATACATTTTGCAAAACTCTTCCCAAAAATGCCCAACCATTATAATTGTAAAGGAATGTGACCAATACTTCATCTGGGTTCGCTGAAGGTAAAATCTTTGCTTTTGTTCCTAGACTCAAAACCATTGATAACTTTTTATTTGCTTCAAAAGGTGGATATACGTCGATGAATTTGGTAGTTTTAACCAATTCTGTATTTTGATCATCTATCTGGTACATGTTGTTGAATTCCTCTTTTTTGAAAACTTGAATGTAAGATTTCAAGTCATTAAACTCGTGTAATGCGAAATTTCCGTTGATAGAAGCTACCTGAATGTATGGACTTAAAATCAACGGGAACTTTGTCCTTGCAATAATTATAGCATTCTGTGTTGCATTATTTTCGAAAAACGATTCAATAACATTATTTGGACAATTACCAATAACACTTAGAATACAACTTGTAACTTCTGAAGTGAGGGTAATCAAAGGTAATGAAGCAATTATCAAAGTGGATAATATGGCCGAGTAAAGTTTGTCAAATTTTAATAACTCGTTTAACTTTTTTAAACTTGAAAACACATCCAAATTATCACACTTTTGATTAACCAAATTTATTGTGTGTTCCAACTGTGACAAATTGAATTGACTTAAAAACTTTTCTGAGTTGGGTAATTCGGGATATTCCTGCAAAAAATAGAATTTTCTTAATAAAATAATAGACCAACTGTATAATACAACAGAATTATTGTTTGCTGTGTTTGCAATAGCATCGTTCACGTATTTAAATACCTGTACATCTGCCATATATGAGCTGGACAGAGTTTCATTGACGGAATCAAAACTATTGTTCAAGTTCAAATACTGTATAGTCAAAACAGTAAATAATCCCTGGAGTATTGAAAATGCTTCGTGATATGACACGTATGGTCCCAAAGCAACGGAATAGTTGGTATCTCTCATCAATTTGAACCACAGATGAACTGCTTGTGCATCAACATTTGCATTTTGAACTGATAATTCAATTAACACCTTGCATGCTTCGATACAAAATAAAACCGTCTCATTATGGATAGTTTCATCGATTTCTTTGTTGATTCCTGTAATATAACTTCTTTTCATTAAACTTTGTGATGCTTTACCAATAGATTCAATCAAGGATTCAAGATACTGCTTTGACAAAAATATCTCCTTACCCAAATTCTGGATAGAAGACGATGCATATGAGTTACTTTTGTTATTTAATAGTTCAGTGACAATCTTTAAAATTATTCTTCTCTCTCTTAATATCTTGGAGGAATACAATCGTAATCGTTTGTTTTCGTAATATTTTTTATCATGCAATTTACTTTTGATTGCTTCCAACTGTGGAGGAGCAGTTTTACAAGGAATCTTCTTGTTAGTCTGGCATATTACTCTAATTGTTTCCAAAACATCTAAATTTAAGAGATTGGATAAAAGTTTCCCATCACTTGTATCTTGTGCTGATATATTTGTGTACAAGATGCCTCTCAATGAGATGTCCCTGGTTTGCAGATTTGGGCTCTGTTTGTCATTTTTCAATGTAAAAGGGGACGGATTCAATAAGACTTCTTTACTGGATAACAAAAACTCATCCAATGCATCTGCCAAGTAGGGGTCTTGACAATTTCTTAATAATGACAATGCATTGTCAAACGTCCAATACTGTGTTGGTTGTATTGGTTTTAATGGCAATCCAGTATTGCTTTTACTAGTTGATTTATCCAGTTGAGATATGGATAAAAACATTTTCCCTTTTACTAGTTTCCACGTCTTAATTGGTAAAATTTGATTAATACAATTGTTTGAGATGTGTGTATGTTACTTTAAAGTTTTATTGATTTTTGTTTTTGTTTTTTGTATTTCTTTTCGCAATGAAGAATTTGTTTGAGAGAGTGAGAGAGAAGAAAGTAAGTAAAAAATTTTCTTCGTTTGAACAAATGTTTCTCTCTCTCTCTGTTTTGGTTTCTCTCTGTTGTCTCTTTGATGGTTTAACTTCCTGGCGTGTTGCGAATAAATACCAGAAATTTTTTTTTTTTTCACTTAGTGTTCCGTCGTAACAACTTGACAACCACAAACTATTTGCTATTGGGAAATCCTTTTTGACAATATAACTAATGTCACAATTGCCATTTATTGTTGGTGCTCCAGGTAAAGTGATTATTTTTGGTGAGCATGCGGCTGTCTACGGTAAACCGGCTATTGCTGCGGCCTTGAGTTTGAGATGTTATCTTTTGGTTTCCCCTTCATCTGATTCCAATACCATTAGATTGCAATTCCCTGATATCAAATTGGATCACTCTTGGAATATCAAAGATTTGCCATGGGAGGAGATCAAACCATATTTGACTTATGACAGTGCAAACAAACCACAAATACCTTCAGAATTGGTTCCTGAAATTGTGGACAAGTTATCAAGTTTTTTGAATGGTTTTGATAACAAAATGCATTATTATGCTTGCTTTTGTTTTCTTTACTTGTTGATGAATTTATGTGATTCAAAAGTGTCGGGAATGAATTTTATTGTCAGATCAACTTTACCCATTGGTGCAGGATTGGGATCATCTGCTTCTACATCTGTATGTTTATCATCAGCTTTGGCACTTATGGGTGGTTGGATCAACAAACCGCTGTTGCATGAAAATGATAAGTTGGATACAGCTGATATACCTGATTTGGAGTTTATTGATAAGTGGTCTTTAATTGGTGAGAAATGTTTCCATGGTAATCCATCAGGGATTGATAACGCAGTGGCTACTTTTGGAGGAGCGGTGATGTTTCAACGAACATCAACTCCAGAACAACCATCAATCCGTACAAACATGAGAAATTTCCCTGCAATAAAATTACTTTTAACGAATACTAAAGTTCCGAAGAGTACAGCCGATTTAGTTGCTGGTGTTGGCAGATTAAACGCAGAATTTAATCTGATTTCAACATCGATTTTGACAGCTATAGAACATTTGTCACAAGAAGCTTACAAAGTTATGATGAATCCAATGTTTGGCAGAGAAGAAACAAATGTTTTGAGAAAGTTGGTGAATATTAATCATGGTTTATTGGTAGCGCTAGGTGTATCACATCCAGCATTGGAAACAGTAAAAATTATTGGTGATAAACATAGAATTGGGGCGACTAAATTGACAGGTGCTGGAGGTGGAGGTTGCGCGATCACTCTAGTGAACGACGATGTAGAAGAATCTGTCATACACAATGCTATCAAAGAGTTTGAAGACAGTGGATACGAGAGTTTCGAGACTTCGTTAGGTGGTAAAGGAGTAGGTATTTTGTTCCATGAAGATTTAGACGATGCCACAAAGTTCTCAGAGTCCCAAATTTGCAATTACGTAGATCGTGCCGCTATTGAGGATTCGTTAGGAATGGCAAATGTGAAAGAATGGAAGTTTTGGTGATGCTAAAAAGTTTAATAGAGTGTATTCACAATAAAATAAATAATAACAATAAAGACTCCTTTCTATTTACGTTCTAATCAACTTTCGTTTTTTGTTGTTTTAGTTCTATATACCTCTGTTAAATTCTAATTCCTTGATATCGTTACCATCCTTGTCCTTTAACTCGTGAAACTTACTTTCTAATTTGTTCACAGCTAAAACTCTTCTTTGTGGGAAAACTGCCAATGCAAAAGGCAAAGCAACTAATGAAGTGGCAAAGATTAACCCAATGTTTACCAAAGTTTCAACTCCTTTGGATTTACCCTTTAAAAATCTACTTTGCTGCAATTTCACTAAAATCAAGGGTGGAATGACCATGATAGGGGTAGCATTAATCACTCTACTTGCTGCAGTTTCTCCTACGGCATACCAGGCTGCCTGTTTAGAAGTTCCAATCTCATTTCCTTTTCTATCAAACACAGTTATCCCCTTTTTCAACTCTTCACTTCTCATCAAAAATACGTTCACAATACCTGCTGAAACAACAGCTGCAAATGGGACTAATCTACCAAGAATCATTCTCGTGTTTGGTTTTAATGACTTTAATCTAGGTACCAAAGAATTTAATCCCAAGGCAACGGAACATGAGGCTGAAACTGCCAATGTATAATTAGTGACAATTTGTTTAGTTGTTAAAGGATGTGATTTATTGGCGTTTGCAGTGTTAATTGCAACATTCAAGGACTGATTGGCAATCTGCCAAAACAAAGTGCCTGCTGTTCCCAAGTTTGGTGTCAACATACCTGCAGTTACAACAAGGTTGGACAAAACACAAGAAGACATTCTAAATGGCAAAAACACGGTTTCACCAGTGTCTGGATGTAAAGTAGAATCCAAAACTTTCTTTGCTCTCCAAAGCTCTGGACTCATTTTTGAAGTCACTCCATTTTTGTAGTCCCAAACCATTCTTTTAGCAGTTTCTATGTCATGAGTAGTGTTCAACAACATTGTGGGATCAGAAATTTCAGCACAATGTTTCACTCTTCCCCAGTAAGTGGTTAAGTCATATTTTGATTGAGGTAAAGAAACAGGACCTGGTATTGACGATGCCATTTTAGTCTATATGTAGTATTCTAATTCGATGGTTGGTTGGTTCTACAATTTTGACTCATAGCAGAAGTTATGAATAATTTTTTTTTTGTGGGAAAAGTGGTAAAAGTGTTAATCTTTCTCGGGGAAATTTTTCCAGCATCGAGTTAGTAGCTCTCTGTACCTTAATATCTACTACATGTGATGCCAAAAGTAGGCACTGTATTGGGTATAGGTGTTGATATCGTCAATTCCGTCAGATTTGAAAGATTGTTGACAGCCAAAAGCACGTCTTTCGGAACAAGGCTATCCAAGCGAATTCTTCACCCAGAACACGAATTACCTTTGTTTCAGCAGATGCACTCACAACGACAAGCTCAATATCTTACTGGATCTTGGGCAGCAAAGGAAGCATTATTCAAGACATTGGACTTAAACTCACAGAAAGAGTTCAACTTTAACCAATGGTACCGCTTCCATGATTCCAATGGGAAGCCATTTATTTGGAACGATCGATACAAATTGTCTGATGAAGAGTTCCATCTTAGTATCTCACATGATGATTCTCTTGTAATTGCTACAGTACTTCGTCAGAAGGTTTATCAAATCTAAAGTATAATTTATAATAAACTATAGAATAAATATAGTACAATGACAATGTTGTCTATTCCCATTCAACTGTAGCAGGAGGTTTGGAGGTGATATCATAAGTCACACGAGCAACACCATCAACCTCATTAACAATTCTGGAAGCAACTTTTTTCAAAAATGCAGCTTCAAAAATAAACCAGTCAGCAGTCATAAAGTCGAGGGTTTCAATTGCTCTCAATGCAATAACTTGTTCATAAGTTCTTTGATCACCCATAACACCAACAGATTTGACCGGTAACAATGCAGCAAAAGCTTGTGAGATTTGTCTGTATAAGCCAGCTTTCTTGATTTCTTCAATAAAGATAGCATCGGCTTCACGAGCAATTTTAACTTGTTCTTTGGTAACTTCTCCCAAAACTCTGATGGCCAAACCTGGACCTGGGAAAGGATGTCTCCAGACCAAATCTTCTGGAACACCCAATAATTCACCCAAATGACGGACTTCATCTTTGAACAATTCTCTCAATGGCTCGATTAACTTCAATTTCATATCTTCTAATAAACCACCGACATTGTGATGGGTCTTGATAGTTTGAGATGGTCCTTTGAATGAAATCGATTCAATAACATCGGGATACAAAGTACCTTGTAAAAGATATTCAATTTCTGAACCGTCACGTGGCTTAATCTTAGCAGCTTCTTCTTCAAAGACATGGATAAATGTATTACCAATTATCTTTCTTTTCTTTTCTGGGTCAGTGACACCTTTCAATCTACCCAAGAATAAATCACCGGCATCAACAACAGTTAAGTTGATACCTAAACCTTCATCTAAAGTTTTCTTGACACTTTCGGTTTCATTCTTTCTCATAACACCATTGTCAACGTAGATGGCATGGAAACGATCACCAATGGCTTCTTTCATAATTTTGGCACCAACAGTAGAATCAACACCACCAGAAACAGCACCAATGACTTCAGCAGTTGGTCCGACCAATTTCTTAATTCTAGCAATTTCAGTGTCAATAAAGTTTTCCATACTCCAGTTGGTTTTGGCTTGACAAATGTCAACAGCAAAGTTCTTCAACAATTTCTTACCTTGAACTGTATGGGTGACTTCCGGGTGGAATTGAATACCGTAAATATGTTCACTTTCATTGGAGATACCACAGAATGGTGAGTTGTCTGAAGTGGCGACAACTTTGAAACCAGTTGGCAAGGCATGTAATTTATCACCATGGGACATCCAAACTTGAGAGTGATCAACTCCCTTGAACAAAGCACATTCTGGATCTTCAACATTCAAAGTAGCTGGACCATATTCTCTTTTGTCACCTCTAGCAACACCCTTACCATTGATCCAAGCCAATTCTTGCATACCATAACAAATACCCAAAATTGGAACACCCAATTTGAAAATATCATGATCGACATGAGGGGCATCTTCAGCATAAACTGAGTATGGACCACCAGATAAAATTATACCCTTTGGTTTCCAAGATAATTCTGCAATCTTTTGAGTGCATGGCAACATTTCAGCGTAAACATTGAATTCTCTCAAACGACGGGTAATTAAATGGGAATATTGAGAACCAAAATCTAATACCAAAATGGTATCAAATACTTTGGAAACTTCAATAGGAACATCGTCAATATTGGCACTCATTATTGTAAATTATACCTTCTTGTAAAATTAATCTCAAAATCAAGCAAAAAAGTGAGGGGGTAGGGGTGTTTAATTAATAAACCACCGAAAGAAAGAAAAAGGTATAACTATATCCTTAAGAGTTTACCAAAAAATTTTCTCTTTTTTTTTTTCCAACGGAAAGTGTAACAAATCTCAAAGCGATGAGTATAATCATCATCATCTCTTTCACATAAAAAACTTGATTCGTAAATACAGTGAAAAAAAATTTCTGACTCTGATGTATTTGGTAGCAAGGCTGTTTACTTATCTAACAAATATATTTCTAACAAATCTTTTGTTTGGGTTGCCAATATTGAGGGTCACTGATTCGTTTTATGTTATGTAGGTTGTACAATGACAGAAGTAATGCTCCTTAAAGCTCACTTTTTGAATAGTTCTTCTAGTTACAGTGTTATTATTTTGTGATGTACCTTATAATCCAACAACCACTCTACGTTTATGGTATTGCTGTAAAGTCGTTATAATTTTGGCAAAAAAATACCTTGCTTACCTATTTAACTAGCACGCAATTATCAATTCGAATTGTTTTTGAAAACAGTATTTGTAACTTTGATAACGTTTCGGATTGTGTCCTTATTAATCAAAGTGTTTGTCACATGAGATCGTTACCACCTCCACGAATCACTCGAGCACGAAAATGGAAGAGAATCAAGAGAGCAATCAAAAACTTATTCTCCAAAGGGTATATTTCCGATTATGGTGTATTTTCCAGAATCCAAGCAAACCATTATTCTATCTCCAAAATTCGTCGACTGAGGTTTTCTACTCGATTAGTTAAATCAAGAAATGATTTGAATATCGTAAAACGAGCAAACAGAGGTTTCAAACTAGCTAATTATATTAGTCGTGCTAGTAGAAGAGTTTCTGTGTCTGGCTTAAAAAGAGGCTTACGTTCACCAAAATCAAGAATGGACTTCAGGATCAATTTTTAGGTTTTAAATAGTTAAAAATGTCAAAGAATAAAAAATTGATTTATGATTTCTGTAATTACATCGAACAAACCAGAATGCGTGGTGCAAAAAAATTTATGAGCAGAAAAAAAAAATATAGTGCGATGAGAGAACCAGGCATCGAGAAGATGTATATATATTTTTTTTTTTTCATATTTTTTTCAATAACACCTCTTCATAATCCTACTGCCTACCAATAACTCCAACTGAAAAATGTCATCAACAGGGGAAAATAAAAACCAAATAAAGATAAAGTTCTTCACAAATGAAGAAGACGAGTCATTACAAGTTGCTGATACTCCTCTCTATGTGCCTGTCACTCTTAAAAGATTTGGGTTATCAGAAGTGGTTAATCATCTTTTGGGAAACTTTAAAGGTGAAGATGAAACAAAAGCTCCTATCCCATTTGACTTCCTTATAGATGGTGTGTTGTTGCGTACTTCAATTGAAGATTACTTGACGAAAAATGGGTTATCTAATGAAGCGTTTCTTACATTGGAATATACAAGAGCAATTTTACCACCTTCATTTTTGGCTTCTTTTAATAATGATGACTGGATATCTTCTATAGATTCAATTAACCCGACCACCAAAATAGTCATGTCCTCTCAATTATCTATATCACAGCCAAAAATTTTGTCAGGGTCATACGATGGGATCGTTCGTACCTATAACATGTCAGGGAAAGTTGAAAAACAATATGTTGGTCATTCTGCTCCTGTTAAGGCTGTGAAATGGATATCACCAACAAGAATTGTCTCTGCAGGTAACGATAGACAAGTTAGATTATGGAAGACTTCATACGAGGAAATAATAGACGAAGATGAAGAAGAAATCGAGGATGGTAAAACCTTGGCACTTTTAGAGGGCCATAAAGCGCCAGTTGTGGATTTAGCTGTGGATACACAAACAAATAGAATTTTATCTGCCGGGTATGATCAAAATATTGGGTTTTGGTCCACCAACTACAAAGAAATGACATCTATCCAACCATTGGAATATGATTCTAATGTTGTTTCTTCATCGTCTAAAAAAAGAAGAAAAATGGCTGTCCAAGATGCTACAATTAGACGTCGTGCCCCATTATCATTGTTGCAAGGGCATCTGGAACCTGTAGAAGGAGTCATATTTGATGCTAAAGATTCTACAGTGGGGTACTCCGTTTCTCAAGATCATACAATCAAAACCTGGGATTTGGTCACTTCAAGATGTGTTGACACTAGAACCACTGGTTATTCATTATTAGCAGTGTTGCAATTGCCACAGGTTAACCTAATTGCTAGTGGTTCTTCTGCTCGTCACATAAATTTGCATGATCCAAGAGTAACTACCACCAGTGATCAAACAATTAGCAAATTAGTGGGACATACAAACTTTGTCGTCGGCTTGACTGCTTCTCCTCATAATCAGAATATGTTTGCTTCATCCTCTCATGATGGTACTGTCAAAGTTTGGGACGTTAGAGCAGAGAAATCTTTGTACACAATAACAAGACAAGATGGGTCAACCAATGCCAAAATATTTGATGTTTGCTGGGATGATCGTATCGGTATTATAAGCGGAGGTGAAGACAAAAAGCTTCAAATCAACAAAGGATCCGATATAGCCAAATAGAATATATCTAGCTTGGAATTTATATATAAATACATACATTCATGGAGTATTATTACTAATTAAAACTTATTTTCCTCTCTACCACTGGCAAACATGTTAAGTCCATAGTAACCTTGCCACATACTTTCTTTATCTGTCAAATACCCAACAAGTCCGGTCTTGTCACCTGCCGACAATTTGTCGTAAATTGTGTACACTGAGTTATAATCTTTCCATCCTAAATTCTTGCGAAGGTCTTTCAATTCATCAGCGTTTAATTCCACTTGAGCTGCAGTACCGTATTTCAATGGACCAACATTTATCCAATAACCACGGTCTATGTTACCTGATGGTAATGTCAAATTCTTTATAACATCCAAATAATCCAACAAATTCTCAGCCGTGTCAATGAAAAATGCGGTTACCACCACAATGTTCTTATATGAATCTCTATTGGGGATTTTGAAATGTCTAAAATCTTGATTATGTATATGCAACGTTTCTGGGATTTCACCTAGAGGTTTAAATTCAAAAGTTCTCAATTGAGATTCGGTGCTGTAAAAATCAGAACAAGTATGAACATACGGGTACAATGTATAATTTTTGTCTGATTTGGTATAGTTGAAATCAACAAAAGCATTCATCAACCCGGAATATTCAATCGAATGAACAGCACCAAAATCCCATTTAGCAAATGCGTGGGCTAATCTACCTAATCCAGATCCTGGGAAAACCAAACAAGTATCTTTTTTGGCATCATAAGGGATCAACGCCGAGAGTTGCAGGGCAACATATTCGTACATGGGTAATAATTCCAATCCAATATTTTCTGGATGCCAATCACGAGTATAATGACCTAAAGCTTCAATTACTCGATAATTGGAAGCAGATGTTGTACTTGCATTTTTCTTTTCTGAATTTAATAAATCGAAATCTTTTAACGAAATTCCATATTTAGCGATAGCATGGTCAGCAACATCATCAACAAATTTGTAATTGGCACTGATAGCATTATCGATTTTATCCAATTTTTTCAAATATCCAATATCTTTACATGCTTTCTGCTGTTTGTATGACATGCGTTGGAATAGTTTTCTTCTCCGGTCGTTTTGAGCTTTGGAACTGGTTTCATAGCTTTTCAAAGATTGAATTGCCGTTAAAACCTCACGTTTTTGAACATCATTCAAGTTGACGAAATTTTGATAATTGGTGCCCGCGGATTTAGGGATATTGGTGATTTGTTGTTTCAATGTCAGTTGAGCATTTTCAACGATTGATCTGAACATGCTTGTACGAGAAATCATGTTTGTGAAAATAAATGTTGAAACTAATATAGGGACTTGTGATTTCTGATAGACCAAAGATAGTAGGTAGTAGACAATTATACAAAGAGGGACAGTTGTTGATATAAGTTGAACATCCAGTAACATTATTCAAGAAGAAAGGTGAAATAGTGGGAATTAAATATTACCCCAAATTACGGAGGAAACGGGAAAGATTGCTGTGGTATGGGAGGAGGTGTAAAAAATGGTGGAAATAAGAAGACTGCAAATGTGCTTTAATCGACAATCGTTCCATCACCTTCCATTGTGAGGAAAGGGAGGAAGGAAGAGATGGTTCGTTTTTTTTTCTCGGAGAAGATAATCTGCTTACAAAAGAATAACTGTGGGCTGTTAGAGTATGTTTTCCATTATGTACAGTATGGTATAACTTCAGGCTTTCTGAAAATCAATTTAAATGATACATTTATTGGAAAACTCCACCATTGAAACCATTAAACCACTTTCTCTTCATAATCTTATGTGGTATGGCGGAAACAAGAATACAATAAGGTTTTTGTAGTAGCACACGATATTTTTTCATAGAACCGCACTTTTCAATTGTCAATTACATAAACGGAAATTATCATGAACTTTTCAAACAAACCAATACCATCTGATAGTATAAATAATATAGAATTTGCATTCATCCCATATACTTTGAAGAAATTTTTTTGATCACGAAAGCTAGACATTCATTCCACCAACTCAACCATTATGACAGACTCCAAATATGACTATTCTGACATTACTCCTGTCGATATAAACACTGAAGAGCCTCAAATATGTCAAATTTTGTATGACGAAGACTACAAACAAATTATGGGGATATTACTTTCACTTATGAAAGCTGAAGAGTATTCTGAGCGTGCCTTACATATTACTGAATTGGGCATTAACGAACTAGCTTCACATTATACAATTTGGATCTATCGATTTAATATTTTGAAAAACTTACCCAATAGAAACCTTTATGATGAATTGGATTGGTGTGAAGAAATTGCTTTGGACAATGAAAAAAACTATCAGATTTGGAATTATCGACAATTAATTATTGGTCAAATTATGGAATTGAATAATAATGACTTTGACCCATATCGAGAATTCCCTATATTAGAAGCAATGTTAAGTTCAGACCCCAAGAACCATCATGTTTGGTCGTATCGTAAGTGGTTGGTTGATACGTTTGATTTACATAATGACGCAAAAGAATTATCGTTTGTTGATAAAGTCATCGATACTGATTTGAAAAATAATAGTGCTTGGTCTCATCGATTCTTTCTATTGTTTAGTAAGAAACATTTGGCCACCGATAATACAATTGATGAGGAGCTAAATTATGTTAAAGATAAGATTGTTAAATGTCCACAGAATCCAAGTACTTGGAATTATTTATTGGGGATTCATGAACGGTTTGATCGATCAATTACTCAATTAGAAGAGTTTAGTTTGCAATTTGTTGATTTGGAAAAAGATCAAGTGACGAGTTCATTTGCTTTGGAGTCATTGGCAAAAATATACACACAACAAAAGAAATACAATGAGTCTAGAACTGTTTATGATTTGTTGAAATCTAAATATGATCCAATTAGATCCAATTTCTGGGATTATCAGATTTCCAAACTCACATCGGTGTAATTACCAAGGTAGAGGGTAAGCAAAATAAATGAAGAAATTTTATACTTTCTTGTTTTCAATTGTTTAACTAGGTAAATCATTGTATACCACCGATATTACCAATTAAAAAAAAAATAAAAGAGAATTTTTTTAGGAATGATTGCAAATCAATTAAGTAATTGTGTATGAATAGTACGTATTATATCAAGTTATTGTTATTCTACCAAGCTCTTTGAGTGTGTATGTGTGTATCTGCTTTCTCCATATTTCTTGTATTGTTTGAATTATACATACGAATTCCGAATTTGACACGTTTTCGGGTTACGTTGTTTCATTTAGACCCCAATGTGGTGATCCATATCAATTATTTAGAAAAGTGGACAGCTAGAGGCTTATGAGATATGGCGGGGAATCAATTTTCTCCTAGTTGACACCATCCAAATATTGCCGCAAAACATCAAATGTTATTTGGCGTTATCTAATTGATTGAATCTACCATTTTGTTTAATCTAAGAGCAAGCTGAAATTCAGATTCGTTATCGACTTGTATGAAATCTTAAGTTGCGTTGATAAGCAACTTTAGGGGTAATTTTTGAATATCAGCATCAATTCTACACGTGATATACTGATGAATGAAAAAAGACGAAGTATTTGTGCCAATTTCAAGAGAATTGGAGCTGATCTGTGACCCAAAACTTGAAGGGTATAAAATTTTCTTTTTCTGTTTTATCTTATTGGCCCAACTACTCTTATCATAACATAGTCTTGATATTTGCATTCAAGTTGTTATATGACTGTTTCTGATTTGTGTGAGGCTGGATATTATTGTTGATGCCCTATAATTAGCTAACTCAATTTGGTCATAAATTGCGAAATGCAGGTTGTGTTTTTTTACTAAAATTAAATTGTTTTTGAACACCTTTCTTATTAGGACTTTGTTTCTGGAGTCTAGACCTAGTGTCGAAAAACCAAAATTGGATACTGTACACGAAATAATAACTTGTTGCACGACTTGCCTTCTCCTTTCGGTTCAAAGTAAAGCTTTCCAAAGAATTCACTTTTTGCATCAATGATCTACTTTTTTTTATAAATTCAGGACTTTGTTGCATTCACATTTGACAATTGATTGTTAAAATGCATTTTGAATGATAGAAATAGTATGGAATTTTAAGAATTAGTGCTAAGTATTGTTCTGTCTCGTAGCTAGATAAGTCGGCTGAAAATAAAGTGGCTTCAAAAAAAAAATAGCTCCCACATTATCAAGTTTGTGTAGAATCTACTAAACATTAATTGGTAGTAGTACTTTTTTTTTGTTTGTGTTATCCGAGGTTATAATACAAAAAAAAATAGTAGAATTGGTTATGAAGTAAAACATAACTATTCTGTAACCTCATTTACTAATTATCATTTATGACGAACAATAAAAAATTTGCAATAAATGTTACATACTAAGCTTTTTTGAATTTTTTTGGGGCGTGATTAGTGAAACCAAAATTCACGTAATTCGAACCTATAAGTTAGGCTTTCTACTTTGATGGTTGTGCTAAAACTTTCCAAGCTTTATTGACTGGTGTTTTGACGAGATCTGAAAACAAGAAAAATGTTCAAGTGTTGAATTCTTGATTTCAATTGATGTTGCATTGGTTAAATTGTTGTATAATTGTTTACGGACAATTGCAACATGGTATTTTGCGTCGACTAAGACCTGAATTATAATAGAATTAATTTTACAAGAAGAATGAAGTTATTGGTAGGTCAGTTCTTTGTGTTGTAGATAATGATTAAAGTTGTCAAACCAACATTCCGGAGCATACCCGTTTTATTGTTTTCATCAATTTAGTAGGAGTATTATTGGTGAGTTAGTTAGTTAGTTGTTATTGTTGTTGAAAGGGGACAAAAAGTAATACAAATGCACAAACGCAATTCCAATGAAGTCAGATTGTCACTATAACTAAATTTCAATTTAATTGAACAAAATCAAAAAAATGAAAAAGATACGGTGGTGGTAGTAAATCTTAGAATTACTGAAATTGCTGAGTTAGTTTTTTTATTCACTCAATTAGGCTAATGGTCGTTTGACCTTTAAGTTGAAAAATCTTCTCCTTTTTTTTTTACATTCTTATTTTTATAATTTTCTTTTCTTCACAAATGGTTTCTTCGAGTCGTTGATTCACATTTACAGCATCAGCAACCACCTAAAGCTAACTACGGTGACAAAAATACAGGCATAAAATAAATATTTCAGAGTCTTTTTTTTATGCCTTATTTTTTTCCCTGGCAGGTATATACATAATAAAACGTTGTATCATGTGTACTTTATTTGGTTCCCCTTTGTTGTTGTCAATGTGGCACAAACATCAACAAACTAAAATTGAGTAAAAACGAGCTATGTTAGTGTAACTATCGCAAATCTAGAACCATGCCTGTAAACTGACAAGTTGACGTTATAAAAAGGGTACTTGATAGATTCAACCAATGAGCTATTCCTTTGTTCGCTTGGTGAATTGGTTTCCTTATCGACAATATGTTTTAATTGAGCCTCGAGAGAACAATTCTTTACATTTGGATAGATAAGCAACAATCATTTGTCAAAAGCCTTCGTCGTAAAGTGATAAATTGTTTAGTCGAGGCTGGGCATGAGATCTTTATGTAGAGTGCCTGCCTCGATTTTATAATTTCATCAAATTTTCTATGTATCCCGCGGATTCGCTTTTTTTTTGATCTCATCCTTCAAGGTGCTGCCTACCAACCTAATAGATGCCTGTCTACGTAGTATCGGAAGCACAAAGATATCGTAGCAACGCAGCTCTGGTGAGAGGGTATTGACAATATAATAATAGTCATCCTCTCCTATTATTTTCAATCGGTATTATGCTGGTTCAAAATTCATTTTTTGTCCGATTTAGAGTTACAAAGTTATTTAATTGATGCTCATATTAATCACATCTATGGTTTTTTCCTCGTTAATATACGTTCTTTTTCGCCATGTTTGTTGCAATCATCAAAAGTAACTAAATTATTGTGAAGCCTCCAATTTCAATTCAAACAGAAACGGTTCTCAAACCATGGCATGAGAAGGTTTTTGTTATATATACGAGGTTATGGGTGCCATATTCTTCTAACTATTTATACGGATTAATAGCCCTGTATCTTTCTAGTACTTTATTTTTATTTTCGCAACTATGAACAAATAACTAATCAATTTAAACTTTTCCAACTTTGGTCCCACCAACCCCTATTTTTTTAAAAAGAAGGATAAAAGATAAGAGTTGAGCTTGCTGGTGCACTTGACAATAGCAAAGAAACTTATCACAGGGATGTATAAAAATCATCACCGTAAAATAAAAATCACCAAAATTTGAAACATATCCCCTTTAGAACCTGCATTATTCAAATCTCTGAACCAATTGGGAGACGACAAGAAATTTATCGGCATTAGAAACCAGCAAATGATGTCTCATCTTTTACAAAATTATGGTTTGATTTAAACCAATACTAATAGCAACTTTTTCGGAACTGATATGGAGCTTGAACCTCCAAAGGACTAAAAATTCGGTTTAACTTGTCTAGTTGGACGTAATAGACAAAAAAAAAAACTTGAACAGCTAATTATCTGTTTTTGTGTAACACTTCCTAAAGTTTTGTGTATTTAAATCCACCAATAGGTTTGTAAACATATAGTAAGTACGCCCAACAATAGTCCTGGTAAGAAAGTGTTTTGAACGGTTAATTGTCTCATGCATGGTGGACTAAATAGTATTGTTGTATTACTAAATGGCAAAGGGTCGTTCCCTAGATGTCAAAAAAAACAACAAATCGGTGAGAAAGTCTCACCTGCGATGCAAGATTATTATTATGTGGTTTGATGTTTTGAGTTGTGTTGTCGTAGTGTGTGGATAGGTTAATTGTTGGGATTCAGTGTGAAAACTGTGTATCTTTTACACGACCAGTCAATTTATTAAAAAATCTTAATTTATTATTTTGATTAATTGATACCACATTTACTGAGTTGGGGAGTAGTTAATATTATCAATTGTTCTCAATCCAGTAAGTAATCAACAACTTATGGAACAAGACAATAAAGTTTTTCATTTGTTTCTTGTTTTCCTAATCAGAATAAGATATAATAACAAATAACTACAACCACAATTATGCATTTTTCCTTCGCTCCTCCCCCCTCCACCTTGTTCTAAGTTATTGCTTCAAACCTAGAACTTTTCGTTTTCTCTCCCCCCCTATTTCTGTATTATCTCAAATTTGTGTAGTGGACGGCTTAAATTGCCAACATCCTTGCAATCTGAATTCTAGATCTCCCCCTGTTATACTGTCTTACTTATTATTCTGTACGTATTTTTTCAATATAACGTATATAGAAATCATGCCATTGTAGGGGGAGTTGATACTGTTTAGTGTACAGCGGGAACTTCAAAGAATGGAAGTTTAGCATTAAAGTGGCAAAATTGTGAAAAAAAAAAATAGAAAATAGAAAAAAATAGAACAAACTTGGTTGTTGTTGATAATATACAGGAAAATATTTCAGACGAAAATAATTAAAGATTTTCAATTTTGTTTTTTTTAGTTTTCCTAAAAAGCAAAAAAAAAAAGAAAAATAATGGGAACACAATAATTACAATAATATATTATATTACATACATTAACAACTTCTTAATATATATTAT
>OKKB01000035.1_pt1 | contig 97844 bp, 50 predicted proteins | sample 1613931 | NCBI WGS metagenome assembly OKKB01 (sample SAMN04436893, study PRJEB24849) | human gut metagenome | biome: human gut; feature: NICU; material: stool | host: Homo sapiens | place: USA: Saint Louis, MO | collected 2012-02-08
ATTTTGGAAAATTTTATCAAATTCTAAAATTTTTAGTATTAATCAAACAATATTGAATAAATTCAAACAATTGGTAATGATTACCAATCCTACAAACATCCCCACTACAACTAATACTACAACTAACCAAGTAACCAACGTTATTAATAATATTAATCTTGTGTTTTCACCATTACCATCAACACCAATTTCATCATCTATGACAATGTTAGCTACAACTTATAATGGAATTAACAACAATTATAAAGTTGTTGCCAATTCTAACACTACTATTACTCCATTCACTAATTATTCATTAACACCAGCAGTAGTACATGTTAGAGATCATATACAAGGTTATAGTCATAGTCATACACATTCTCATGCAAGGAGTATTAGTAGCAATAACAACAACAACAATAATTTCTCATCACCATTGAATAATATTTCTACTTTTTCATCACCTTTAAACCATCCATCAACTCCATCAACTCCTTATTATGATGACAATTATCATGTATGTTTGAAAAGAAGAAGAGTCATGGGAGCTGGTAGTAGTGGCCAAGTTCAACCACATTATTATTTACCACCACACCCACAACCACAACAACCAATGGTGTTATTGCCATCACAAGAATTTACTTTTTCTCAACCAATGCAATATCAATATCCACCATTACCATTACCATTACCACAACCACAGCAACAACATTTAGATCCAATGCCAGTTCAAGCACCAGTATCAATGCAATCTATTTCATCTATTTCTTCATTTACACAGAATAGTGGTAGTAGTAATTCTAATAATAGTCTTATTAATGGTATGTCTATTGGAATGAATTCTACTAGTGTTGTCACTACTGCTGCTTCTACTGTTGCTACTGCTGATGTTCAACAACAACAACAACATCAACAACCAATGATGATGCCATATTATCCATTACAACCACAAGCTAACTCACAACAATTTAATTTATTTTAAAACCAAAAAAGGACATATATATATATATATAGAGTAACATGAACATTTACAAATTGAAATTTGGATATTATAATAATAGTACTATTTAGTATAGTATGGATATATAAAGAATACTTTTTTTTTATTAATGAAGATATGAATAATGATACTTTAGATACACTTGTAGTCTTGGAATCGAGTTTCAAGTAGGTTGTAACTCTAGAAACATATATCTATTTAGTAAAGAAAAAACGATAAAGTATACTTTCCATGATTTTTGCTATGGATATTACCACCCATTACCATCGCAAATTGAGAATTTTTTTTGGCTGCAATTTGTGTGTTGTATGTTTAAAAAAATCTCTTTTTCTTAGTAAGTTTCAAAGGCTTATCATTGTTACAAAATTTTAACTTACACACACATCATCATTTACACATTTCATACACAATCTCTCTCTCAATCATTGGTCATCAGCTCATACACATACACACCCACGTGTATCTAGTTTAATAATAATAGTGCTTATTTTATAACAATCAAATTATGGGAATAAACATGACGATGAGTTTTTTATTTTTTTTCAATGGGTACAAAATTAAAACAACAAAATCTATATAATACTCAAACAACAATACTGATTTGTTCCAAATTAACGATAATAATAAAATGAATGAATATATAGGAATGTGTGTGTGTAAATGTGTATAATGTGGGTTTAAGTTAATACATAAGACGAGATGAGATCACGCACTTACACACAAAACAAAAAAGTCATATTCAAAGAGTAACAATATCAAAAAAACCGTTATTTTCTCTTGGTTTAATAATAATGATGCTATTGTTTATTATATTTGATTGTTGATTACGAGAAGTTCAGTTGGCTAGTTGGTTGTGTTGGTAGTTGATTTCCTTTGTTCTCATAAAATATAAGAAACTCCCTTTATATATATTATTATTACAAAATCGTATTATTGTTTATTCAACTGGCATGTTATACCGATATTACTCTCTTTCTTCCTCTCTTTTTTTTTTTTCCCAATATTCTATTGTTTGTACTGTTGTTGTTGCAACAATCACCGACTTGACAACGTTACATAGATCACACTACGAGAAATACTGTACTTTTCTCTCTCTCAAGAAACAATATAAAACATCTACATGAATAAACCTTATATACATATACGGTAATAACATATATGACTATGTTTCGTTTCAGAATATGGTTATATAGTGGTTGTGGTACTGGTGTTGTTGATAATTTGCGGTATCTCCGCCCTAGTAATATAGTTTTGTATTGTCATATACTTTGATTTACAAATTCTTTTTCTCAATCTTATTATTGGTTAGTCATATCTTTATTACCTTGATAACTTGGGATGAAGAGATAGACGAGTTGAAAAATTGATCATTATTGCCAATTGATTTTTCTTTCCTGTCGAGACAAAAGCTCAATTTGAATTAAGAAAAATCCTTAGAATAAAATTCATGGAACAACTCGTTTAGTTCTAGACTATAATCCCTTAAATAGCGGAAAACCAGACCTGGCCAGGCCACCCCAGGCCTAGCCATGGCTATGTTTGTAATATGTTAATATGTACAGCAGTATTTTTGAAATCCACTTGTCAACCAATCAACCAAAAACACCTTTCATTCTCTTAAGATTTACAAAATGCCGCTAACACACCTTGAACCTGTTACAATCCTGACTAGCCAACTAACAACAATAAATAATATTAAATGTTAAGGAAATTGCTCATCTTTTGAAAAGTAGCGCTTCTTGTCTTGTTGTCTTGTTTTTTAACGTCATTCAAAATACATATACATACTTATGCATATTGTACCTGCTATTTATGTCTGATTTTAAAATAAAATTGATCAATCGTATTGTTTGAATTTGTTATTTTCTTCACGTCACACACACACACAATTGTACCAGACAATTTCTAGTTGCTTATTTTTTTTTGTCACATTTTGTTGAAAGTCTGCATACACAAAAAATGACTATCTGATTTTAAATATTTTGTGTTATTCCGATTTAAAATTCTTTTCCTCTTTTCCTTTTTTTGCTTTTTGCATTTCTTTGAGTAAGATTGAATAGGCAGAAAGAAAGAAAGAGGCACAGTGCTTATTGAATGGTATGTTTTATGTTAGTGTGATTGTTTCATTCGCTCATATCCGAAACACACAAAAAAAAAAGGACCTACGCACCCACCCACCGGCTATTTTTTCCTTCCTTTCTTATACCTCCTATTAATTTTGTATTTCCGTTTAACTACACACATTCGTACTATGATTTTTGTGTCTGTTGGCGTTCTTCACATATACGTACTAGTAATACAACAAGTGTTTGGTTAGTTTCTCTTTTGTCATGTGACCACACACCTAGGATTAACTTATCAGATTCCGTCTTTACAATTTGGTTAGCATCAATTCCGTTCGATATATAACGGTAAAAGAGGCTTTGGCTAATGGTTATCATACACAATAACAACAACAGCACACCAATACGTTTGCTTTTTCGTCTTGTTTCGTTTCATTTCGTTTCGTCGTTTGTTGTTGAACACTACTAGACAATAATTTGATTTGGAATTGCTTACAATAATGTTATGAGCAACAACAGCTGGAAATACCAAATTCACGCTTACGTAAACTTTAATTTATTTTTTTTTAGGCGCTCATTTAGATTCTACTCTCTCTTCTGAGGCGTTTGGGTGTATGGAAATTATTAACCCATTCACCCACTAACTAACTATTTGGTTTTTCAATTTGATTGCTTTTAGGTAATTTCAAAAATTCTGGTTCGATTTGTGATTTGCAGCTAAGACAAAAACAAAGAAGTATAAAAAAGAGAGTTTTCACTAATTTATGCTTATCACCTTAAAACTTCAGGTCCAGCTAACTTAAATAATGGCCCAAAAACAAAAACAAAAAAAAAAAAAAAAATGAATCACACCAAGGCTCCTAACAAATCATATGATGGTAATGATTTGCCATTTTATTGTCTCAATTGTTTTCAGTTAAACTCTTAGTCTGTGATACTTTTTTATTTATTGGCTATACTTTTTAGTTTCTTGTTGTTGTTGTTGTTGTTGTCTAATGGTCATGGATTTCACAACTAGTATGTATGTAACGCAAATAACTAACTAACTAACGTATAAGCTCTTTTTCTTATTGTCTGTAAGACGACGGATTTGACTTTCTTTGTTCCATTTTTTTTAATTCTGGGGTAACCAAAAAAACAACAAAAACAACGAAATAAGCAACCAAAAAGTTATTAGAGAGTTTACATGTATGAGTTCTTGTTGTTGTCAAGTGATCAACTTGACTAAAAACTCAAGAAATAAAACCAGATATCACATATTCAACAAACAATAGCTATTAATCAATATTTGACACTTGCAATAATTGCTATGAATGAATACCCTTTTTTGATATGACATGAAAAAAAAGAATTAACAATAGGTCGTTTTACTTTTCTCTTATCAAATTTGTGCGTTGCCTTTCTTCTAAGAGTGTGTGTTTACTTTCTTGGTTAGGCGAAGTTAATTTTAAGGTATATTACTTTCAATGCCAGGCGAATAAACGGCAACAATCAAGCTTCATAAGTTTGTTTTGTTTGTGAGTGTTCATAATTTCTTATCTCCTCCTTCTTGGTGTAGTAGTTCTTGTTATTGGATTTTTACCAAACGCCGTTGCAATTTATTCTTCGCTAACTCTATCCTCCTCCTTCACTACTTCCCCTAACCTATTGTTATTTTGGTTATTGTACTTTCAATCAATTTAACTCAATTTTAAAAATTATAACAGTAGGTGACATCACTACTACTACTTTTTAGTGCGTAGAAAATATAGTGTCGATTCACACGACTTGTGAAAATAGCTCTTCAACTATAATTTGTAATTTTGCGATGAGTTAGATCACTGAGTCACAAACATCTGCAAATTACTATACCACTTTATTCATAGCTAGACTATTTCTTTTGAATTCGGTATTTTAATATGGCGGTGTTATGTGGAATATGCCAAGTAGAACAATCAAAATATAAATGTCCTAAATGTTCAATTGCTTATTGTTCATTAACTTGTTATAAATCAGAAAGCCATACTCATGATAATCTTCCGACAGTAACCGACACAACATCTCAACCACCACAACAACAACAGCAAACCACTACTACCACTACTACCACCCCTGGGGATGACAAATTTCTGAAATTATTACAAGATGATCAAATTAAATATTTATTAAATCAACCAAGTTTACAATTTCATTTACTTTCAATCATCAAAATTTTAATTGATCCCACTTTCACTCCTAAAAATAGCAATATTGAACAAAAATTAGATATTGCAAATTTAAAACTCAATGATTTAAGAATTGGTGGAATTGAACAAAATGAATTAGTTGAAGAATTTGTTCAAAGATGTCTTGAATTGATGAATTGAGGAACAAGAGGGGGGGATATATTTCGATTTATCAAGTGAATGTAATTGGTTGTGCATTTACTTACAGTTCATGTGGTCTATTAATTGGGGTTCTCGTATCGAACACAATCTTAGATGGACTATGAAAGAATTATAGAGAAGTGAGTAACTGGTTCACAGTACAGAAACAGGTACAAAACACAAACTGACACGTTCAGTTTCAATGTAATTGAAAAGCTTACCTTTATACACAGTGGTTAGTTATTGGTTCAAGTTAATCAAGCCTACTACATGAGTTTTATTAACTAGCAATACTTGTGAAGTACATATATTTCAGCAAAGACAACATCACCATTTAAATGCAAAACAACTCCCCCCCTCCTTAAACTTTACCACCCCAAATATTCTTCTTTTGTCCATTTAAATCTTTATCAACTTTTAATTTAAAAAGAAATCCCCCTAAATCACCATCTAAATTTGTAGCATCAATTGTAGCTTTTTCATCATCCAATTTCAAATGTCCTGTAGTTACAAACATTTCATTATTTTTAATCCCACTACCAATTGTAACACAAGTTGGTCTTTTGGCAGCAATTTTAATTCGTTCAATTTCTTTCCCTTGATTATCAACGTGTAAAATTGTCCCGGTACTGAAAACACAAGTATAAATTTCACCATTATTAGTCATTACTAAACCATCAGGTTCAGGTTGTTCAACATCAGGATAAAATTGTTTTAAATCAATAAATACTGATTTATTTGTTAATTTATTAGTAGTTTTATCATAATCATATTTCCAAATTTTAAATGTTAATGAATCAGTCCAATAAAATTCATCACCTTGATTATTAAAACATAATCCATTCAGAATTAAACTATTTTCAATCATTACATCACAGGTTAATTTGTTGGATTCTTTGCTAAACCCAATTCGATATAATTTACCTTCGGGTTGAATACCTTCTTTAGCACCAATAGGGAAATCATTCATTACACCAATCCATAAATTCCCCCATGGATCAATAATCCCATCATTTGATCTTAATCGTAATTTTTCATCAGGATTAGTGGTATGAGGATATTTGAAAAAATATTCAATGGTGGAACTCGAGAAATCTCCATAAGCAAGACCATATTTACTACAAATGATAAGTTTATTAGGATCATTAGTTAAACAAATAGCACCAATTGATTCATTTGATGAATCCCATTTCAAAGTTTCATGAGAAGAAGAACTAGTGTTGGTATTGATGTTGGTATTATCTAGAAATACTCGATGAACTTCACCTTGAATTATATCGACCCATAATAAGGTGTTATTTCTTTCATCATATGTTACTCCTTCAGTTAATCTTCCACGATATCCTTTTGGGAAAATATTATCTTTGGTGATTGTTAATGACATGATTGAATTTATAAAGAGGATTGACAGGGGTGTTAAAAAAATGTACTCGAGAAAGAAAAAAAATAATTCGATCAAAGTTTAATTTATATACAAACTAGAAAAGTGGGGGGACTCCGTGGAGGGGGAGGTGGGGGGAAGAGGAAGATAGAGAGTCAAACTCCGAGAACAAAAACAAAAGATATGTATTAATACTTCATCGATTGTTACTTTGTTATTATCTAATTATCTTATATTCTATAAATCAATCTATAAAATCATTTTGAATATGCTTATTTTTCTTTGGCTTGTAATTTATCCCATTCTCTAGCTAGTTCAACCATAGCTTCAGTATCCATTGTTGCACCAACAACTTCAATCGGTACTTGAGATTCACTAAATTCTTTAGCAAAATTTTGATTCTCCACTAATCTTAATTCGTGGTGGTTGTCATGGTTGTCCTTTTTGTCTAATAATTCTACCCATGTGAATAAACAAGAATCAGATTTTCTAGAAAATGGATTAATGTCTATTATGTAAATAGCATTCTTGGACACATACACATCGACAATATATTTGCTTAGTTGGGTATTGGATTTTAATTTAGGTATCACATGATCTTCAACAAATTGTGTAATCTTTTCATTCAATTCCAGTTTTAATCCTTGTAAAAATTCATATTTATTATTATCTCGTTGTGATATACCAATAATTCGATGATCTTTAACAAATACTCTAAACTCATATGCCGGATTTATCTCTTGCCATTTCGTTAACACCAACTCGTAATCAACTTTTTCAGGGATCATCTCCTTTTGCTGCACTTCCAGAAATGGATTATCCAAATCATCACCAATATGATCTGAAGAATTTAATAACAAATATACATCACTAACATTTTGACATTTAATCGTGTTTCCTGGCATAATCCATTTTGCATCTTTAGGACTCGACCAATTTAATTTAGTGAATACAGCTCCACCCATTTCTTGGATCGAGGCATCAATTTTATCTTGTATATCTTGGAACTGACTAAAGACATTGTCATTATGCTCAGCATCCTGTTGTTGGTCCTCCTCATCATCCCAATCACTATATTCATTATCGCTATCTGCTTCTAATACTGTTATTTTCTTATTGTTGGTATTTGAAGGCAAACGAATACTCTCACTAGCCAAATAATCTAAAAAGGTGGAAGGCAAAGGTTTGATAATTTTAGATGGGAATGTTTTACCAGGAAACAATTTCGACCAGTTGGAATATGAACATTGTAACACTTCTTCACTGGTTAAGTCTATAGTTTCAAATGTAGTATAATCTCTTTCTGTCATTTGGACGGTGAAACAATCGTATTGATTAGTAATGAATAGATTGCAAAAAAATAGAAAGTTCTCCAAAAAAAAAATCCTTCTTGAATATTCTTTTGTTGTCTCTGTCGCCTTTAATTCTTTCGTACACGCAGACACGAAAATTTGGAAATTTGAAGGAAGGAAAAAAAATTTTTTAGAGACCATATTTCAACAGATTACTGTCAACAAGTTTCTTCCATTAACAATTCTAAACATCAAATCACCCTAGAAGTAATGGCATCAGTTGCAAGACCAGCAGTAGCACCTTCCAATGCTACTTTTAAAGATAAAGAAAAACCACAAGAAGTTCGTAAAGCCAACATTCTTGCTGCTAGAGCTGTATCAGATGCAATTCGTACATCCTTGGGACCTAAAGGGATGGACAAAATGATCAGAACCAAAAATGGAGAAATCATTATATCAAACGATGGAGCAACCATTTTGAAGCATATGGCGGTTTTACATCCTGCCGCTAGAATGTTAGTCGATGTAAGTCATGCCCAAGATGTTGAAGCCGGAGATGGTACCACCACCGTTGCCATCTTGACAGGTGCATTTTTGGGTGCAGCAGAACGATTATTAAGTAAAGGAATCCATCCAACTTTAATTGCTGAATCTTTCCAAAGAGCAGCTCAACGTTCAGTTGAAATTTTGTTAGATATGTCATATAAAATAAGTTTGGATAACCGTGAACAATTGATCCGTGCTGCCACTACTTCATTAAGTTCAAAAATTGTCTCACAACACTCACAATTATTGGCTCCTTTAGCTGTTGATTCTGTATTAAAAGTTATAAATGAAGAAGAAATTAGTAGTGGCCCTGATGAAACTATTATGAAGAAAAATGTCGATTTAAATGATATTAGATTGATTAAAAAAGTCGGCGGTACCATCGATGATACTCATTTAGTTAATGGGATTGTATTGACTCAAAATGTCGTTAAACACGCTGGAGGACCTGTACGTGTGGAAAAAGCCAAAATTGGGTTGATCCAATTTCAAATATCTCCTCCTAAACCAGATATGGAAAATAATGTTGTGGTTAATGATTATCGACAAATGGATAAAATTTTAAAAGAAGAGAGAGCTTATTTATTGAATATTTGTAAAAAAATTAAAAAGGCCAAATGTAATGTGTTGTTGATCCAAAAATCCATCCTTAGAGATGCTGTCAATGATTTAGCATTACATTTCTTGTCAAAATTAAACATTATGGTTATTAAAGATATTGAAAGAGACGAAGTAGAATTTTTGTCAAAAGCCATTGGATGTAAACCAATTGCTGACATTGATAACTTTACTGAAGATAGATTAGGTACTGCTGACTTAATTGAAGAACTTGATAGTTCAGGTTCTAAAATTGTTGAAATCACTGGTGTGACTTCCAAAAATATTAAACCAACAGTTTCTGTCATTATAAGAGGGGCCAATAACTTGGTTCTTGATGAAACTGAAAGATCTTTACACGATGCCTTGTGTGTTATTAGATGTTTGGTCAAACAACAGGCTTTAATTGCTGGTGGTGGTGCTCCAGAAATCGAAGTTTCTAGACAATTGATGAAAGAAGCCAATAAATTATCCGGGGTGGAACAATTTGTTTATAAAGAATTTGCTCAAGCTCTAGAAGTTATCCCAACAACACTTGCTGAAAATGCTGGGTTGAATCCAATAAATGTTGTTACAGATTTGAGAAATAGACACGAAAATGGCGAAAAAGATGCGGGTATTTCTGTCAGAAGATCTGGCGCCTCAAACACTTATGATGAACATGTATTGCAACCAGTATTGGTAAGTACAAGTGCCATCGTATTGGCATCTGAATGTGTCAAATCGATATTGAGAATCGATGATATCCAATTTAGTCGTTAAGTTTAAAATAATATACATCCATCTATATATATATATATAAATATTTACAAAGTGAATCTTGGATAAATATCATACACTATCTTTACTCTTTTACACCAATTTAACTGATTTTGATAACCCTTTCTTGATACCTGTCTTTTCACCTTCATATGGACCTCTATTATTAGCATCATAGACTTGTCTAACAGATTTAAGTTTCTTTTGTGCCTTTTCGTATTGTTTTCTCTTTTTGACTCTGGAGTTTCTATATTCCTTCTTTCTGTGAGGCGTAAGACCTTTGTTCTTAAGAATTTGATAATTAATTGCTCTTTTACCATCTTGACCAACAGCTTCTTGTAATTCTGCCAATTTACCTTCCTTAGCAGCTTTAACCGCAGCTTCATGAGCTGATTTTCTGGATTGTTTCTTATTTAATTTATGTTGTTTTATTGATTCGTAATAATCATCACCTTGTTCAAATCCTTCATCATCATTGACACCGTCATTGTCATTGTCATTATCCGATATATTTTCATCATCTTGTTTTTGTAATCCTCGTTTTCTTGCTTCTTCAAGTAGACGCTGTTGTCTTTCAAACAATCTTTCTTTATATGGAACATCTATATCACCAGAATATGATTGGTCTTTTTTAGCTGCAGCTTTATCAATTTTGGAAGTGTAGAATCTTAATGTCTTTTTACGACGTTGTTTATCCTCCATATCAATATCTTCGATATCAGCTTCTGTGAAATCATCACCGTGTTTTTTGGAAACATGCTTGATAATTCTTTCTGAATTAGCATCAATGTCAAGATCATCTGATTGATCTTCGTCTTCGTCTTGAGAAACTTCTTCTTCTGATATCTCTTCATCTTCAGATTGTTCTTCTTTGGCGTCAACAAAATTGTCTTCGTCATCAATATCACTAGAAGAAACAACATCGGAAACATGTACTTTAACATCATCCAATTTAATATCATCAGGTAATTCATTTGCTTGTCTCCAAATCTCTCTAGAACTCAATATAGTTTCCATGATTGGATTATCTTTCATTGATACAAACGATTCTTCATTGTTCAAATTATCAACAAATATGGCAAAATATGACGATATAGCTCCCAAATATGCTGATAATGCTACAATCTTTGTCTCTATGCATTTGTTTTTATCCTCTAATTTTTGTAAATCTTCTAATTTAACTTTCAAACTGTTCAATTCTTTTAATAATGGAATAAATTCAGGGAATGATTGTTGAAGTAATTTCAATTTATCACTATCTTCCAAATTCGCAATAGAACTATTGCTTTCAATGATAAGTTGTTGTTGTTGCTGCTGCTGGGTTGATGACAGTGTGTCTTTATTATCATATGAATCAGCCTTTTTCTGCCAATCTTCCATCATCTCATCATCCAAATAATCATCCATTGCTAATTCTTGTAAATGTTTCTTCTGTTGTCTCAATGCTTCTTCTGTCATTTGTTTAGCATCTTCATCATCACTTACATCATCTCCTCCATAATAATTCTGTCTTCCTCCCCATCCTTTTTCTTCTTCTTCTTCTTCCCCTTCTTCCTCCTCCTCCTCCTCTTCTTCGTCTTCTTGATCTTCTTCGTCATCCTCACTATCTTCTTCTACCTGCATGACTTCCTCTTCAGAATCATCTTCCTCCGATTGATCATCGCGTCCATATTCTCCAGCTTCATCTAATAATATCTTTTCTCTATTGGCATTAAATGAGTCAACTTCATCAAGTTCAATCTCTTCTTCATTCACAGTTTTATTTCTATTTCTTCTAGCCATAGTTGGTTGTATAATTATTGTAGAATTCAATGTATCAAACCAAATCTCATCTCATTATAAGAAAAAAATTTATAGACACATTCTTTTTTTTCTTCTGCCTTCATGTTTCGATTCTGTGTCAACTGTAATAATTTTTCAAACCTCTGCGTGTGTGATGAGACGGGCATAATAATATCAATTTTTTTTCCTTCCTCTCTCTATAGAAGTAAACTCTTCCATCCCACTTCTACTTAACACTATCAGCATCGATTCTTCTCTGTTCTAAAAATTATTTATAAAAGATGTCTAATCGATTGGAATCATTAAATCCTAGAAAGCCAGTATCTTCATCTTCATCTTCTGGATCGAAATCAGCGGCAAAATTTAAACCAAAAGTAGTTCAAAGAAAGTCCAAAGAAGAACGTGCTAAAGTTGCACCTACAATCAAACAAGAACCTCAACCAAGACAACCATTACCCAATAGTAGGGGCCGTGGTGGCGCCAGAGGAAGAGGAGGACGTAATAATTATGCTGGTACTCATATGGTTTCAAATGGCTTTTTATCTGCAGGTGCCGTTTCCATAGGAAACTCAAGTGGATCAAAATTGGGTTTAACAAGTGATATGATATACAATAGTAATGGTGATTTATCATCTTCATCAACTCCAGATTTTATAGCCAATTTCAAATCAAAACAAAAGGGATCTACTCCTGGGGGTCAATCTGATGAAGAGGATGAAGACGACGATCCAACAAAAATTAATATGACTCAGAAATATCGATTCAATGAAGAGGATACCGTGTTATTCCCAGTACGTCCATTTAGAGACGATGGAATCACTAGAGCAGAAAATGAAATTGCCACGCCTGATGTTGAAATCAAACAAGAGCCAAATGATAGCACGGCAGAAAGTACACCAATGCCTATTTCATTGACTCAAAGTCGAGAAACAACAGTTAAAAGTGAATTAATTGAAGAAAAAATCGAACAAATTAAAGAAACAAAGTCGAAACTCGAAAAGAAAATTGCTCAAGGTGGTGATTCATTTGTTTCAGAAGAAACTGATAAAGTCATTTCTGATCACCAACAGATATTAGATATTTTAACTGGGAAATTTGATAAGTTATCCACCAAAACAGAAGATTCACATCAAAAACAACAAACACAAAAAGATGACGTCGATGACATTGACGTTGAACTAGAAAATGATAAGACTGAAATAAACTTTGATGATCAGTACGTGTTATTTCAACTTCCAAAGCATTTACCTACTTATACTCAACCACCAAGTGCCGTGAAGTTGGAACCCGGTGTTCAATCAGTTGAAGTAGACGAGCCTGCAACTGAAGAAAAAGAAATTTCAAAACTTGCTACAAATAATTCAAAGCTACGTGGGAAAATAGGAAAGATCAACATTCATCAATCAGGCAAGATCACAATAGATTTGGGTAATGATATTAGATTAAATGTGACTAAAGGTGCACCAACTGATTTCTTGCAAGAATTGGCTCTTATTGAAATAAACCCTCCGCCAAAACCAGAAGACAATGAAGAAGAGGATGTTCAAATGGTGGATGATGATGGTAGATCTATAACAGGAAAAGTTGTCCGTTTAGGAACAGTTAACGATAAAATCATTGCTACACCTTGTATACAGTAAATAGTAGAAGTATTTTAACAAATTGCATTTATGTATTTTAGGAAAAGAAAAGAAAAAAAAAAAACTTGGCTATATATTTGCAACCAAAAATCATAGTCAATATGAATGAAGATACTACACAACTGTCTATCCAAGATGAAACATTTCTTGACACAGCGTGTCAACGAATATTATCGCTAGATATCAAAGGTTCTTTATTCGGCGCTTCATGTCTCAATGTTGAGACAAAAACACTCCAAATCTATGAAGACAGCCAAATAAATCATCCTGAGGTTTATATTGAATCATTAGTGGATGACTTTAACCCTACTATTGTTTTTATAAGCTCTAGAACGACGGCCACTGTTGTCTCGCTTCTTGAAGACATAAAAAATGTATATCAATTCAAGTTTTATATTAAAATTGTTGCAGATTTCACTAAATTTGATACTAAAAGATTGGTTGAATCATTTTATAATCTCGAAAATAATAACACTGTACACATGTTTTCCACTTCTGCATTGAAATCCTTAAACCTTCGAATTGCGGTATGTATTTATTCAAGTCGATCTAGTGGGTTTTTGCAACGACTAACATTTCCACATATCTCAGCTAGGCACAATTAATGCTTTATGGTTGGGAATAGCTGAGTTCGTCGACCCTTCATGTTGTGGTATTGCAGATTTAGTTGATAGTTTAAAATTTTGCTCTTTCAAAAATGTTATGTTTATTGATGTTGATCTGCTTTATGCCCTCCAGATACTACCAGAAACTCGAAAATCACCCAATATAAATTCAAAATCTCAAAAGTTATCCCTTTATGACTTGCTAAACAACACCGTAACCACTGAAGGGGCCAAGTTATTAAAAGATTGGGTCAGAAAACCACTAACCAATATTGATAAGCTTCTTGAGAGACAAAACACTGTCAAAATACTCAGTCAGTCAGAATTACACGAGATCAGATCAAATATTAGAAAAGGTTTGAAATATACTAAAAATAGCAAGTCAATAGTCAATGGGTTAGGGGCTGGTAAGCTGAATTGGCAAGTGTGGAAAAACCTTGTTTTGTTTTTACAAAATGTCATGTACCTACTGAAGCAAATCAGACTTGGTTTTCTGGAAGAAAATTTGCCTACAGAGCTAGCCCTATTTTATAACCAAGAATTGATGATTGCCTTTAATGAAATAGAAAAATTGATTCTTCTGTATGCTGAGCCCATAACATCTGAAGAAGACAATAAGTTGAGAATCATCAATGGTGTTGATGATACCCTTGATGAATTGAGAATTCAATATAACAACCTTGAAGAAGTTCTTCAAGAAATTACCAGAATTATAGCTGCAAATTTCTTAGAAGAGGTGTTCAATACCGTTTATATACCACAGCTAGGGTTTTTGGTGTCTCGAGAAGCCGATGTCCAAACTGCTGATTCCACTTTTATGCCCAATGAATGGCAAGAAGTGTTCAGAACAAGCACCAACATTTACTACAAAACTGACGAGGTTTGGCAATTGGATGAGCAGTATGGCGATATTTACACCTCAATAAATGATCGTGAAATAGAAATCATTCAGAGCATGTTGGCCAAAGTGTCAGAATTCAACACTGTAATCATCCAAGTGGGAGAAGCGGCAGTAGAATTGGATTGTTTATGCAGTCTATCAGAAGTGTCCCAATTTAGGAACTATTCGTTTCCTTGTATAACTGATACCAATGAATTGGAAATAGTTCAAGGCAGACACCCTCTTGTGGAAACGTTTCTGAACATGTTTGTTCCAAACGATACAATATTTGACTCAGAAGAGAAAATAATGGTCGTTACAGGAGCAAATTTATCTGGGAAGTCGGTATATCTTAATCAGACTGCGTTGATAGTAGTGATGGCACAAATTGGATGCGCAATACCAGCAGAGAATGCCACTCTTGGAATTGCTGATAAAATACTCACTAGAATTCTGTCTCGAGAATCGTTAGATAAACAACAAAGCACTTTTGCAATCGATGTTTATCAGCTCTCAAAATGCATTTCCTTAGCTACAGACCGGTCGTTGGTTATTGTTGATGAGTTTGGAAAAGGTAGTGATCCAATTGATTCTACATCAATGTTTGGAGGTACGCTAAGCTATTTCAAAAAGAAAAGTCTAGATTGTCCCCGTTGCATTTTTTCTACCCATTTCCTAGATTTATTCAAAGATAAGGAATTTTGTAATATGTACCAATCACCAAAAATAAAAATGATGTCAACTGAGATTTTGCTTGAAAAAACTACAAATAGTATGCTAGACAATGTTACATATCTTTACAAGGTGAAACCAGGACTTGCAACAAAGAGTTTTGGGATATATTGTGCAAAACTTTGTGGAATTTCAGAGAAAGTTATCCAAAGAGCAGAGTACATTGCTCAAATGCTAGATAACGGAGATGACGTGGCTTATGAATTGACAAAATTATCTGAAGAGGAAGAACAAAACTATTCAGTTGCAAAAGCAGTGGTTACAAAATTTTTAGAAATTGAATTTGAAGACGCGGAATTGTCTATAAATGACTCTATACGCTATATGGCCAAATTTGATGAAATATTTCAAAGCTAATTACCAATTAATCTAGCTGTCAAAGATTCCAAATCTTCTAATGTTTCAGGTTCATCATATTCAACAAAACCATCATTTGTGTTCTTGCTCTTGTCATCGTCACCACCTTCAAACCATTTAGGTTTCTTAGATACTGGCTCTTCAACATCAGAACCGTTATCGTATTGCAAGTCTCTATCCAAATCAGGTGCACCCAATGTCACGACCGTTTGTTCATTGTCGAAATCTTCTTCTTCCTCCTCTCTCATTCTTCTTTCGATTTCTTTTCTCTTTCTCTTCTTTTCTTGTCTCTTTTGTCTTTCAACCTCTTTATCGGTGATATCTGATATTTTCATAGTCTCCCTTTCTTTATTTACAAATTCTTCCTTTTGTTTCTTAGCATCACCGGCTTTAATAAAATCATCTTCGTCTTCTAATTCATAAATGGCGTGTGCAACACCATCATCATCAAATTTCAATTTTGTAGGATTACCCTTGGATGCAAGCGTGGCCTTTCTTGAGAGAGCTTTCTTGGCTTGTCTTTTGGATACCGGTATTGTCAAATCCGGGAGTTCTTCTTCTTTCAATTCATGGTCTTTTCTTTTCACTGTCATGAAATCTTCATCTTCACTTTCTCCATCGCTATTTACTTTGTTGCCAGTCATATTCAAATAATGGTCAGACAAAATCGTTTGATTCTTTCTTTCAAACATTCTATCATACTTGGTTCTAACTTTTTCGTTCCCGGTTTGAACTTCGCCATCAGCGTCTGTTTTTGCTAATGCTATCAATTTTCTTGATGCGTTCTTCTTTTCTTTGTTCGATTCACCACCTTTAATTTTGATCTTTGGAGCACCAGGTAATCCCAAAGAAGCAGCGTAAGATTCTGCTGGTAGCTCCTCAACTTTGAAAACATCTTTATCTTTTTGTATATGTACAGATTTGAAGTAAGCAATAAAAGCTCTCTGACCCAAATTCTTCATTACAGGATCTTTAAAACACAATGACTGCAATTGTGGTCTTATTGATTTCTTTGATTTTTGTTTAATGTTCATCAATTTTGGTTCAATCTTATGGATCTTTAATCTTTTTAACATACCTTCTTCTTCCAGGGGTAATAACATCAACAAAGATTTCCCTTTTCTACCAAAACGCGCAGAACGACCAACTCGATGCACATATGTCGCAGCATCTTCCGGACAATCAACCTGAACAACCCAATCAATGGCAGGGAAATCTAACCCTCTCGCCACTATATCGGTTGCAAACAAACATGCATGCTGAGCTTGAGAAAATTTCATAGTTGTTTCCAAACGTGATGTCTGTTTATGACGGCCATATAATTTCATTAATGATATACCTGGTTGCAACGTACGAAATGTTTCATAAGTATACTGGACTTGCTTGGAGGATGAGAAAAACACCAAGATTTTGCTTTTTAAATGTGACTTGATAAATGACCACAAAACATCCAATTTTTCATCTAATGGCACTTTCACGTAATATTGTTCTAATGACTCTGGAGTGGCTGATACTTCTTGATCTGATGACACACCAATCTTGTTTGGGTTAGTCAACGACAATCTTGCCAAATCATTAACACTCTCGGATTGAGTTGCCGAAAACAACAATGTTTGTCTTGTGGTAGGTAAATGACCTAAAATATTGTCAATTTGTTTTTTAAACCCCATATCTAGGCATCGATCTGCTTCATCTAAAACTAATACTTGTAAATTTGAAGTTTCCATTCCAACAGCTTCGTTCAAATGTTGCGAAATTCTTCCCGGAGTACCTACCAAAATGTTCATTCTCGAAACTCTTTCTTTTTCAAACTGTACATCTTTCCCACCAGTCACCAAACCTGCGGAGAAGGTATTATATTTACCAATCTTAGTCAAGACTTCAAAAATCTGCACTGCCAATTCTCTTGTTGGAGAAACAATTAATGCTGCTAACCCGTCATACTCGGTAATTTTGTTTCGTATTAATGATTCTATCACTGGAATTAAGAATGCCAATGTTTTACCGGATCCAGTTCGTGCTGTTCCCATTAAATCCTCACCCTTCAAAGCTATTGGGATTGTTTTCTTTTGAATGTCAGTTAAAGATACAAAAGTGGCTTCTTTTAATCCTTTCAAAGTATTCTCAGTAATAGGGAGATCACTGAATTGAGATACGGATGCTTCATCTGTTTTTGGGTCATAATTGTTAATTCTTTCTTGCAATTTTGCCAACTCTTCTTCTTCTTTCAAACGATTGATTTTTCTGGTAGATTTATTGAACACTTTCTTTCCTTTTTTAAGATTCTTGGCCATTATTCTTGATGGTTGTATTGAAATAAGTAAAGGTAAAAATGGAAGGAAGACTATTCTAGAAAAATAAAAAAAAATTCCTACAATCTCATCTCTGCTTATACTTTTGAAAAATGGTAGGGAAAAAAAATAAACCTATATGCAGTTTCGATTCAGCACATACGAGAAATATCAATCACTGAGACTATACAACCACTGTCTTCTCCTTTAATGATAATATCTATGTGGTCAACTTACAATCTTTATTTCTTATATAATTTATTTTCATTTTCTCAAACTAATTACAGTTGTTGACGTTAAAAGTTCAAGATCTTTGAATACTGTAAACAAAGATCTCCATATTTATCTAAATTCTTCTTATCCAATACATCACAACAAAGGTTTCCTTCGGGGAACCCATACTTTTCGACAATTTTGTTGAAATGCTCCTTGAAGCTATTATGATTATTAGTATCACATAAACTATTGCTCATCTCAATTTGTATCAACAATCCACGAAAATTACCATGCAAAAATACGTTTGACGTTCTAATACACAAATTTCCATTTTCCAATTCATATATTTGACCTCCATCTCCTTTAATCAATTGTCGTTGTGTCCACAAACTTTGCAATTTGGCACTTATAAAGTTATCAAATTTGTCATTTAACCCTGTAGTAGCACCTCTGCGCAAGTGATCATTTGGTATACTCAAATCACTTGGATGCCCTAACTCGCTCAATTCTTCTTCAATGGAGTTGGTAAATACACCCGCTGATTTACCATTGATTAATGTGATTGTGGAATCACGTAAATAGGATGGTGACAACGTGAAAAGAAATTTCGATTCTGGCGCTTGTTCATGAGTATCCACTAGTTCCTGAGGAATCGAATATTGATTATTTCTAAAAATTTTAAAGTTGAAATTCCATTTTCCTTTGGCAGTAGGCAATTCATTTGATATTTGATCGTGGAATTGAGTTATTGTCTCTAGGTTTGCTTTTTGAACTAATAGAACTCTGACAAAAAAAAAAGAATGTTGATATTAGTTAGTATACAATCATGTTTGCTTTTCAAAACTATAATGTATCACATACGCTGTTACCATAATCTAATGATTCGAAAAGTATATACAAAGTGTTGCGAGGTCTGTTAAGAAGTATTCACCCTTGTTTTCAACATCAATGTTGTTACTTAAACTAGAAACCAAAAATTGTTTGACACTGCACGACACATATTATCTCTTCTGAGCATCGAAAAAGTGACAAAAAAAAATTATTCACTTAACTATCTTTACAGTGAAGTTAGTTTGTATTCAATATTCGAAACTAGTTGAAAGTCCAATTAACTACGATGACAAGCCTGGAAATAACTCAGGAGGCTATATTTATTGGTGCCAATAAGCAAAATTTTGTTTCAGATTATAACCCTACTAATAACATTATTGCATTTGGTGCTGCAAATATAGTTGCACTTTGGAACCCCTTGAGCAAAAGTCATAATGGAGTGTACCATACCTTGAAGAAACACGAGAGTGAAGTTACAGGTGTAAAATTCATTCCAAATAGTCCTTATTTGGTATCTATTGGGGAAGATCATATTGTAAATGTATGGAGAGAAAACGGGAAACTGTACGAGTTTGTTCAATCTTTGCAAGATCATACTCATTCAGTTACTTGTATTGCTGTTATAAATGAGAATATCTTTATAACAGGTGGATCTGATCACAATATTATTATTTGGGTATTCAATGAAGCAAAGCAAGAGTTTGAATACGGGAATAAGTTCCAAGTAAAATCAAATTATTTCCCATTAGCTTTAGCACTTCAAGATATTGACACTGACAACTACTTAGTTGCTGTTGGTGGTACCAATAACAATATATACATCTACACTTTTGAATTTAAAGATGGGAAAGTTTCTGCATTAGAGAAAAAGGCTGAATTAACAGGTCATGAAGATTGGGTCAAATGCCTTCAATTTGTCACTGAAGAACCACATAAAAACTATATACTAGCAAGTGGGTCACAAGATAGATATGTTCGTTTATGGAGGTTGAAATTGAATGATTTAATTGATGATTCCGATGAGGATCCAACAAAATTGGTGTTATTGTCAAATAAGCAGTATAAGTTTGAATTGGCAAATGGATCAAGGGCGGCATTCAGTTTTGAAGCTTTGATTATGGGACACGATGATTGGATAAGTGGGTTACAATGGCATCCTTCCTGTAAAGTTGTGGGACAAGATCACAAATTGCAGTTGTTGACCTGTACGGCAGACACTGCTTTAATGATCTGGGAAATGGATGTTGATTCAGGGATCTGGGTCTGTGTTAGTAGATTGGGTGAAATGTCTGTAAAAGGTGCATCCACTGCTACTGGTGCCTCCGGTGGATTTTGGTCCTGTTTGTGGTTTATTGATCCTTCTACTAAAGAACACTATGTTTTGGCAAGCGGTAAAACTGGGTCCTTTAGAGTTTATAAATCTGATGAAAATGGGCAATCGTTTGAAAGTGTTCTAGGTATAACTGGGGCAGTGAAAGATGTTAATGACATAAAGTGGTCAGTTAATGGTGATTATTTCACTGCTACTTCTTTGGATCAGACAACAAGACTCTATGCACCATGGAAAAGAGAAGGCATTGAATCCTGGCACGAGTTTGCAAGACCTCAAATTCACGGATATGATATGATATGTTATGACAACATCTCACCAACAAAGTTTGTATCTGGAGGAGATGAAAAAATATTGCGTGTATTTGAGATGACAAAATCCATTAGTAAGTTGTTACAGAATTTATGTGGCACACAGATAGTAGAGGAGAACGAGCAACTACCAATAACAGCTTCATTACCTGTTTTGGGATTATCGAACAAAGCAGAAAATCAGATAGAGCAAGGAGATCAACAAGATGTTGATAATGAAGATAACACACCAGAAGCTGCTGAGGATGTTTTGGCTTCACTTGATCTGCCACCAGTTGAGGAGTACTTACAAAGATATACGTTGTTCCCTGAATTGGAGAAATTGTATGGTCATGGTTACGAGATTAGTTGTTGTGCTACATCTCCAGATGGTAAGTTGATTGCATCGGCATGTAGGTCAAACAATGCCAAACACGCCGTGATCAGAGTATTTAATGTTGCTCAAGATTATCAACAAAGTCAGCAAGTTTTACTGGGACATAATTTGACAATCTCAAGTCTTGAATTTTCCCCAGATGGTAAATATTTGTTGGCGGTTTCCAGAGACAGACAGTTTAGTTTATGGGAGGTGATTAACGAACAATCTGGCAGTTTCAAACTAGTAGAATTGAATCCAAAGGCACATGCAAGAATATTATGGGATTGTTCATGGTTCCCAGTTGGCGATTCTTTTACCACTGTATCCAGAGATAAACAAATAAAGTTGTGGAAAGTTTCTAACGACAAGGTTGAAATGGTGGTTTCTACTAAATTAAATGATGCTATCACCTCTGTATCAGTTTACAAGGGTGGTCTCTTTAACAACCAGGCCATTGTTGCGGTCGGACTAGAAGATGGAGGAATTTCCATTTTTGCTGTTGATGTTGCAAATCCTGAATTTAGACTAATTTCAATAGTTGATAAAGAACTTACTCCTTCCAATAGAATTGAAAAATTGAGCTTTAGCAACAAACTTCATAATGGGAAATTGCTTTTGGGTGTTGGGAGCAAAGATACTTCTGCTCGTTTATATAGCATTGATCTGACCATTTTTACATAGATATCTTTTTTTTTGAAATGAATAGAACTTGTATTTATATTTTAATTGAATTTGAGAGATTTTGTAGTTGGTTATGGCGTGGTGCTGGTAGTTCAAAGACCAAGATAAATGGCTACATCACACTTTTGTTCAAACGACACTACCTTGGTTCACTCATACGAAAAACTAAGCGAACGGACTTTCTTTTTTTGCCCTGACAATGTTGATATTTTCCCGCTTTTTTTAACCCTTTGCCCACACACACAGATTTACCAAACATTTTGCTTTGTTTCACCTGATTGTTTTGTCTTCTTTTTTTTAGAACCCAAGTTGTTTTTTTTTGATATACAATAGATAAATAATTCAGTACCAAAAATGTCAGATACTAGTCCTAAGGGAATATTACGTAATAAGCCAGAAGGTTATGTTGAGGAAACTGAATTCCCTGATAAGTTAGATCGAAACGAGGTGATCAAAAACACCAGATTGAATGCCCAATTGGCATCAGAAAGTTCTAAAGGTGATGAAATCAGAGCAAAGATTGCTGAGAAAAAGAAAGAACAAGGTTTGAATTCTGCAGAACTACCTGAACATTTGAAATGGGATGAAATAAATTTATATAAAAATGAACAAGAGAAGACTGCTACTATGAAAATCGATGAACCCAAAACACCATATGAAGGAGGATTTAACCCTGAAGGAGAGTATTATAGGGATGATGATGACAACGAAGGTAATGGAAATGGTGAAGTGGATGATATTCCTGCTTTTGAATTAGGGGAAGGAGAATTTGACAAATTACCCCATGAAACTCTGGGTTCTCTCCATGGTAGTCGAGTGATTAAGGATACTAATCAGCAGGAAAAAGGCGAAGACAAAGAAGAAGATTCTGGAGAAAGAGAGTTGACAGCAGAAGAGAAACATAAAAGGTTTGAAGAGATGAGAAAACAACATTATCATATGAAAGCGTTACCATTGAAACAAAAAATAGAAATACCGGACGAAGACGATGAAGAATAGATTGGGGAAAACAAAACAGCAAATTAGTGATTTAATGCTTATAAGTGCTAGCTTTATTTTCTTAAACCATCGTTTTTTCTTGCTGTTTAGTCTTGTTTGAGTTCAGCTTCTGTATAATTGTTTTTGATAGTTTACATTCTATATATATTATTTTCCTACAAAAAAAAAATCTAGTTAAAATATTTCAAATAGGAAGCATCTAAAGAACCAGCTCCAACCAATTCCTTTGCAACTTCAACAAAAGTAGATTTCACTGAAGCAGCATCAGCATCTTTAACTTTATCAGCAACTTCACCTAATTTGACATCGTCGAATTTTTCGATTAACAAATCGACATCAGCATCAATGTCGGCAGATTTAGCTGAGTCACCAAAGTAATTATTGTCTTTAACAGCAGCTCTGATGTTTCTCTTGTTTTTCTTTTTAGCAGCTTTAGCAGCTTCTTTAGCTTTTTTAGAGTTGGCTTTCAAAGCGGCGGCTTCTTCGGCGGCTTTCTTAGCAGCGGCCTCTTCAGCAGCCTTTTTGGCAGCGGCCTCTTCAGCAGCTTTTCTTGATCCAGATTCTTTTTCCCATTTCTTAGCAGCCTTTTCTTTCTTGGCTTTTTCTTTGAACAATTTAATTCTTGGATCTTCAGCATGAGCTCTTTCGACCAATTCGATAATTCTCTTGTTATCTTCTTGCTTCAATTTCTTTCTGTTGGCAATATTCTTACGTTCAATATAACGTTTGTGATCTCTGTTGGCAGTGTCATCTGGAACATCTTCATCTTTGAATTCAAAAGTCTTCCAAGAGTCAAATCTTCCCCAGAAACTGTAGAAAGCATCAACTTCTTCTTTGGTGCTTTCTAAATTTCCCAACAATGGAACTGGTTGTTTAGTAGAAAATCTTGCTTCACTTTCAAATACTGGACCCCAAGCTTCAAAGAAATCGTATTTGGATTTTGGAGCTGGTGGTTTTGGATCATTTTCAACATCAATAGAATCGTATTGTCTTCTCTTGACTGGGTCCAACATAACTTCAAAGGCTTTTTGAATAATTTTGAAAAATCCATCGTTTTCTAATCCACCACTAGCGGATTTTTTATCTGGATGATGTTTCAAAACTTGTTTTCTGTGGGCTCTTCTGATTTGATCTTCAGTGGCTTTACTTCTCAAATGAGATAAACCTAAAACAGCATATAAATTGGCAGTCTTCCATTCTCTTGGGTCGTGTTCTAATAACTCTTCACTTTGTTCTTCATCTCCCAAATCCTCATCTTCGTTGACTTCGATTTGTTTAACATTCTTTTCAGCTTCCAATTTTTCAAATTCAGACCAAGTGTGTCCACGCAAAGTTCTTGAGGCGTGGGCTAAGAAGTAACGACCAACTGGTTCAATTGGACGACGCACTGGGGCAGAGTATTTGGAGACGGCCTTAAATCCGTCAGTAGTTCCTGATGGTAATACAATAGACATGTTCTTTATTGGTATGAAATTAATTGTAGGAGGATTTAAGATGGTTGAGAAAAAAAAATTTTCTTTTTTGCTTCTTCATCTGCTTCTCGTTTTTTGTTTGTGCAAAAATTGAATGATTGCGTTTCTCTCTCTCTCAACATGAATTGTTCTGGAACATAACTAAGATAAGCATCTATTAATAAAAAAGATTCTATACACTTGTCTAGTTTAGTTTTATTCTTTTATGGCAGACATATCTAATACTTCTATAGACCCTTCTCCTTTAGCGACTTTGTTGCTTCCATCTGTATTTTCAATTAATGTGACCAAGACTCTATAATTTATAGGATCTATAATCCCAACAATCTCATATTGTTTCCCATTGTTATCTTCCTCCACAATTTGATCAATAACAGGTTTTATTTCATCTTGAAAAGTCTTTAAGTATGCTTTTTTAGATAACGTAATTCTCACTTTCATTTGAGCTCTGGCAATAGGTATGATTTGTTTTTCAACTAATAATTTGATGGCATCCAATGCTTGAATTTTGGTTGGTTTAGTAGGATTCAAATGAAATTTGACTTCATTCAATACCTTTTCAATCATGCTTGGAGGATATCTCTTTTTAGATCTTGGATTTATACATTTAGTGGAAATTATATTTAAGAATTCATTTTGCTTTTGTTGTAAATTTGCATTTCTTTCCTTTTCATTCAACTGAATTTCTCCTTTGTTTAAGATTTCAGCTATAATTTCATCTTGATTAGTGGTGCCAAAACATTTTTGTAAATCGTCATTATTAGCAACTTGACCTTTGGAAACATTTATGAAAACTTGTGGGATTTGTAACACTTCGTCAATATCCTTTTCCACTTTCAGTCTCCAATCTTGAACTTTATTTTGATAACATGCAATCTCAAATCTTTTCTTTCCCTTTTTCATTCGGACTAAGGAAACATTTGTAAGTCTGATCTGACTATTTGGTTGATTAATCACCGCCATATCTTGAAGTAATGTGCTAATGGAGGATGTGATAATGCGTTTATAGCAAGACGATGAAGATGAGCAATAATTTTTTCTATTGTGTGAGAGCTTGAAGTGTAAAGCGAAAACAAGTTTTTGAAATCATCAACAGACTTTATTAGGTGTTGCAAAGGAAGAAAAATAGAGTTTAATTACAGACCAAGAATGATATCTTTATCTACAAGTTGGACCCAAAGCTATATCATCTTTTTTTAATTGTATATTGTAAATTGTTTATGAATAAAAAAAACAAGGGTGTTGAGTTTGAATATGTAAGTTAAAACACTGTGGAAAACAACCTATTCCTTGTATTTCCCCAATCACTAGTTTTGAAAGTCATTCCATCTTTCAATAATCTTTTCTATATTCTTATTATATTATAACAATTCGCTTATTCGTCATCTTCTTCTTCACCTTCACCTTCAAGGAATTTTCCTTTGACGTTTTTCCATAATTTAGCTTTGTTGTGTTCCTCCCACCATTTGTTCACTGCAACATCGAAAAAACCTTGGAAAGCAAAAGCACCGCCAAAGATAGTGGCAACGTAGATTGAGTTTCTTTCAAGTAAACGACCAAGGACTGTCAACATCTTTGTATTATTAGTTATTGTAGAATTGATTGAAATCTCTATTCAACTGTTAGTTTCTAACTTTTTTTTTTAAGTTCTCACTTTCCTTTTTCATTCTCAGGTCAAATTATTTTTCACTGCGAATTGATTGGTTGCAGTTATATGCAGGATATTTTAGAACTCACTGCAAAACTGGACCATACCATACAGTAGAATAAATCGTTCAATGGTGATTACAATTAATTAGAGACGGACACAGTTTACTTACATAAGATAAATTTTGAAAACCAAAAAGCAAATACGGAACTCAAATTAAAGCTATTCTATGTGCAAAGAAAAATCAAACTAAAAACTGAAACTAAAAAATGAAAAATTAAAAATGAAAAATTTACCCAAATATATATGTAACCAACGTATAATCATTTTCCTCAATTAAACAAATAAGAAACCAATCAATGCAACAAAGCCAAAAAGGGAGGTAGTTTTAGCGACACTAACGGCTCCGTTATTTTCAGTAGTCAGAACAGAAGGTTTTTCTGAAGCAGAGGAAGATGGAGCGGCATCACCAGTTGAGATAAACACAGTGGAGGCAGTACTTGAAGCAGCTGAAGCTGGAGCAGAGTTTGCAGACCCACTAGTAGTACCAGCTGCAGTGGAAACAGATGCAGATGTAGGAACAGAAACTCCCGAAGAACTGGTAACGGTAGTCTTATCACCTCCTTTAGTGCCAATGAAGACAATCACAGAAGCACTTGGAACTGCATTGGATTTTTCGCTGGATGAAGAAGAGCTTGAAGAGGAGGAGGAAGATGATGATGATGATGATGAAGTGGTAGATGAAGGTGAGCTGGATGAAGAACTGGATGATGCGGAAGATGTGCTTGATGAATCTGAAGAAGAGGCGAATGGACTGGATGAACTATCATTGGAGTCAACAGATTGTCCACTTTCCAATTTCTTGATATCATCTTGTGCTTGGTCGTATCTTCCATTAACTTTACCACCATCGGCTTTGATGGATTCCCAAGAACCAGATTGATCAGAATAACTGTATTGTTTGCCTGAAGAATAATCAGCAACCAAAACAGACTTAATACCCATAGTGAATGGAGCTTGAGAGTAATCAGTGATACCACCAGCCCAGTCAATGGTACCTGGTTGATTAGATGGATCACCACCAGCCCAAATACCAGCATAAATGGCCATTGGTGATTGTGGGAAACCTTGTGCATTATCCTTTGGAATGGTTCTGATAACACTACCGTCAACGGACCAAGTAACTGCATCTTTGGTCCAATCAATAACATAAGTATGGTAATCTTTCAATGGGTTGGCGATATCATGATATCCACCACGATCATAAGTAGCAGTATTACCTTTAATGAAATAATTGGATTGCCATTGGTATGGATCACCACCAAACATTTCAATATCTATTTCATCCAAATCATCTGATTGCAAGTAAAAGGACGACACTATACCTTTACCTTCTGCCCCCTTTAAAACAACTTCAACACGACCAAACATGATGTAGAAATTGGATTTGAAGGAAGGATTATCAAATCTCTTTTTCATAGTCAAAGATAAACCATTAGAACCAGAGTCAATAGTACCTTGCTTCTTTAAACTTTCGAAATGAGGACCCAAGCCATTGTCAAATTTTTCTAAAAATGATGATCCCAAAGCAGGAACTGGAGAACAATCACTTGACTTTAATGGGTTACATGTGTCAGCATTAGCATTAGCAGCAAATAACAAAGTAGATGCTATAGTAGCGAGTGTAGTGAACTTCATAATTAATATATGATGTGTGTCGTTTTTCTATTATTATTATTTATTTATTTTTTTGCAACTAAAAGAATACAACCAACAAGGAAGAAAAAAACTTTATGTGAAAATTAAAACTTGATTTGGTTGTTTATATAAAATGAAATCAATAGAGAAGAAAGAAGGAACTGAACAAGATCAAGAAACTGAAAAGATGGATCTACTTAGTATATATATATACTTTTTTTCAATTTTGATTTGTTAGTGGTGGTAGTAGTCACTTCAATAAAATTTTATCGGATATTTGAAAGGGGGGAGAGAATGTTTGTGCGTGTTTATGTATGTGCGGTTTTGTTTAAAGCGAGGCATTGCAAGTAGATTTCATTATGTTTCTAAAAACAAAACAAAATAAATAAAATAAAATTATCGTCACACAAGTATTAAAATTACACAATATTTTGTATAATTGTAATAGAGAGTGTGTATATTATAGAAGAAGAGTTAACTAATTAACTAACAAATGAATATTAATAAATACAAAAACAGTTAAAATACTTTGTGTTACACCAAAAAAATCGGTTTATATTTAGAAACAATACAAACAAAAACAAAGAGAAAGAGAAAAAAAACGGACCGACACCATGTAGAACAATGGGGCACAATTGAAGAGAATAAAATTAAAGAGAAACCAAGAAATACAAAGGACAAATACAAAAAGATTATTGGTGGTCACACACTGTGTTGTGAAGTCATAGAATACACTCAATTGTTTTTCTTGATCTCCATCAGCAAATGATGCGATCCCCAAGAATAACAATTGAAAAAATGGCTGGATCAATATTGATGAATTGTATTTATGTGTAATTATTTGTGACGGGTTGATAAGGAGGATGGGGCTAATGCTAGGTGAGTAACCAATTTGCAGATGTCAGAAGACTATTAAATGTTGGACCACTTTACAACGGAGGCTGGATGAGTGGCCCTGTTGAGTAGTTTTGATACGAATATTATTTTTTTTAGTTGTTGCTGCTTGGTTGATAATCATTATCTCTGTTTTAATCTTTGCTGGTCATTATGGACGAATCGGGAAAGAGTTCCAGTGTAAAAAAATAATATTTTCTCGTTTAATTTTTTGCACAATTTGTCCCTCATTCTTCCCGTCGTCCCCTTGATCCGTATCCCCAAATCAGCCAATGGCTTAGTAAGTTGATTTGTTGTAATCGTCGTCATTGATTTGATATAGTAATAGATTGCCAAAACATCAAGTATTAGGTTAGAATTTCCAACAATAAACATGCTTATTAGACGGTTTTTTTTTAACTCTTTTTTTTTGGTGCTGTTATTGTTAGTTTTAGACTATTGTCAACAAGAGGCTAACAATAGTAAAAGAAAGAAAAACACGAAGAAAGCAATTGATGCGTAGTCCATAATGTGGACTTATCATCCTTTACACTCTTAGTATACATACCATTAACACAGTGACGATAGTTTATCTATCTTGAGTTTTTCAGAAAAGTACTGCGCCAAACTTTTGATTTGTTATTCGCGTTATCGTTAGTATTTTCTTATGCAGTTCTTTAAGATTAATAATAACCAATCTGTGGTTACTCTTTCTGGTAAAATTATTGGCAGACTAACGTTATGACATAAAGCTGCATATTTTAAGGTTAGATGTGAATGAGTGAAGCAAACATTCTTTCAATGAATTATTCTGGATTTGAATAAGTGGTGCTATATTAGCTATTGGTAATACATTTTATACACCTTTCAAGGTTCTGTTTGGTTGCATAAAAAATCTAGAGTAGAGACAGGTTTGCATATTATTTATGAGGAATTGATCAGAAAAACACCAAGAAGTATATGCTTTATTTTTGCACAAATTTTGGACAAAATATTTATTGTAGGTATCTTTTCCAATTGATTCAGAAACTCAGTTATTTAATTAACATAAATAACATACGCGACTTCTGCTATTGCGGGAATATTGTAGGAGATATGGACACCAGTAAAAGTTATTTGGTAACGAAAACTGGTTCAATTAACAGATACCAATCAAGATTCGTATGTGAAGACATTCAACAAATTCATAAGAATTGCACAGCCTATATACTATAGAAGTAGAATTCACATTGCCATGAATGCTATTATCACTGTCAATATATTTTGAGTTTTTCTTATCTAAGAGTACCGACGAAATTCAAGCCGAGTTATACATGCCAATATTTACGAATAATTACTATAGTGACGGATATATAGAACTGAAAAAAAAAAGATTAGCTTCCAAAGGCTGCAACGACAGATTTCGAATATTTGGTGGCGGCACTCATCAGTGTGACCTCAACCGAGACACCCCCCGAACTATTCACCCATCCACGACCAACACACAAAATGCTATTTTAGTGAGAAGGCAAAAAAAGAACAAAAAGAAGAAACGAGAAGAATTAATTAATTTCATTTGAATAAGAACAAAAAATAAAACTTCTTATCACTTATCCAAAACAACATCTCACATCAGATACACTTAACATCCTTAGCACCTTCTTTATCACTATTCAATATACCTTAGATAAATAAACAAACAAACAAACAGGCATTTATAGTTTATATTCAAATATGTTTCTATCAGTATTATTTATGGCTCCATTCACTAGGGCCCATCCAACTATCTTTACGCAATACAATGGAGGACTCGATGACCAACAACCAGTTATCAAGCCACCATTTAGACATTCAAATGGACAAGAAACCTCAGACGATGATTTAGTCACATTTTTAATCATATCTTCCATAACGTTTGCGTCATTAGTGGTGGTTATACTATTATCATTAGTAATCTTTTGGGTTGTAAAGCGATCACGACAGCTATCTCAGGACGAACTTGACAGGGAGGAGGAAAACCAAGCGTATTTGGAATTGAATTCTGATGAACAAGAACTATATTTTCAATCCAAAGAGTTTTTAACAAATAGTCCGTACTTGGTGGGTGATTTAACCTTGAGTCAAGAATTATCGATACAGGAAAAAGGTATAACGGCATTTGAATTCCAAAAAGATGTGGTTTTGACAAATAACGATTTGATGATTCTCAACAAATATGAGTTGAATTTTTTTCAAAACTTTGAATGTTCAACTCAAACGAATTTACCGATTCCAATGAAAAATGAGGTGTATTATTTCGAATCTAAAATATACTCGTTACCTAACCCTGATGAAACAATAATATCTATTGGTTTAAGTATCAAGCCATACCCATGGTTCAGATTACCTGGAAGACACCCACACTCTATTTGTTACGACTCGAATGGCTACCGAAGACATAATCAACCATTCCCATTCACTAACGACCCGCCATTTCCCAAATTGGTCGAAGGCGATGTAATCGGGGTTGGTTATAGAACCCGTTCGGGAACAGTGTTTTTCACACGTAATGGTAAGAAGATAAGTGAATCCAAATTGGGTGGGCATGTCAAGAATTTCAAAATTTCCAACAAGGGTCAACTCTTTCCCACCATAGGTGCCAACAATGTTTGTTCTGTACATGTTAATTTGGGACAAATGGGATTTGTATTTATTGAAGGGAACGTCAAACATTGGGGTTATGCACCACTAGAGGGAAATGGACCAGCTCCTCCTGTCTACAATAAATACAATTCTGATATTTTGCTAGAAAGATCAGAGATAGACGATGATGATTTGAGTGAAAGAGAAAATGATTTCCCACCAGATTTTTGGGCTATTAATGGAAGCGAAAATGAAGCTGCTCGTACTGTGTCTCCTCATGCTTTAGATCAAGATAAATTCAGTTACAATGCATATTCAGAGGTCAACTCGAACGATGAGAGAATCACATTGGCTAGTTTGGTTCCTCCTGTCAAGCCACCATCCTATAATGAAGAGTTGGAAGAAGGTAACTCGAGCAGTACAATTAATCCTATGTTACCTGAAGAACAAAAGCAAACCGAAGAAGATAAAAAGAGTAATGACAGGCATAGTTCTGAGGGTGTTGCCGATGCTGAAGACAACCAAAATATAGATGCAGAGGTTGTGGAAAATGATGAAGTTATAAACGACGCTACCCAAGCAGAACCATTTGATATAACAGCTGAGAATTCTAACACTGTGGAGGCAGACAGTATAAATATCAATCAAACTGCAGATGTAGATAATGACACTCCTGAGTAATAATAAACGTGTGTTTTATGTGTTTCCACCCCTCTTTTTTCTCTAGCTACGATATTTGTTAGGTTGTAATAGCCAACTTTCTCCACCTATAACAGGATTTACCAACCACAGTACTTCAACTAGTGCAATTTGCCATGGCTGTAGTTATTTGGTGATCGTTAATTTTTTTTTGCTTTCAAACTTTTTTTTGTGGTTGTTGGTACGATGACCCCAACTTTCGTTCTCCGTTTCCCCAGTTTATTGGTGGTAAAGGCATTCCTGTTTTAAAGAGGTGAAAAATTGGTATGGACATAAAACTCCGACATGGAAACGAGTGCGAATGCCACCATATTTTTTGGGTTTTGCAACTCTCTCTTTTCTGGATTCGGCGTTTTTGTTCGTTTTATTGCCTTAACAAACACTGGAATGTGGAGGTTTGACACCTAAATTCAAAAAAGAAAAATAAAGCCAGAGGGGATACTACTACCTTTTATATATGTTTACTGGAAGGGAGTTATCTACTTGTGGGGAAATCAATATTCTCAAAATGCCTTATATAAATTGAAGTCAATTTCTTATCAATCCAATTAAATTCGATTTTTTGGTTTTGGTTCTTTTTCTCTACGCCATAAATCATTATCAATCAACTTTATTAACTTTATATTCCAAAAATGATTCAAAAATTTACATGTGTGCCTGCTACTGACTATGATGTCATTGTTGTTTCCAATGGGACCGAAAGTCAAATCAAATCTAGAGTAACTACCGCTAAAACGGCCAGAATAACGTATTTACACGATCTACCATCCTTGAGTTCATATCTTTCTGAAGTGCCCAACTTTACTGGGAAGATTATATTTATGTTTTTTGACGGGGTTCAATATATTCAAGATTTCATTTGTGATGCTATAGACCTTTATGGTAAAACCCCGTTTTCTTTAATTCAAAACGCTTACTTTTATTTTGATAAACTCGATCCCGTGAACTTGGACCTTCAGTTTAATACTGTTGCTGTCATAGTCCATGATGTGTTGAAAAAATCAAATTATATGTTAGATAGAATTCGTGGTGTTTATATCGATGATCTACTGTTGGTTGGTGATAGAAGCATTCCGATGAAAAGATTGATCTGCAATTTCCCAAATGTGGAAAAGTTTGTTTTACAAAGTAATGCCAAAATCACATTTTGAAAATAAACAGCCTGTCGTTCGATTATCTTTTTTTAGATAGTGTTTTTGGTTTATAGTTAATTAATATTAAGTTAGAATCACCTTGTAAGAGACTGTTAGAGTTTCTGTAAACCGCTTTACTGGTCACGTGATGTTGGACTTTTTTTTTTGACGATATTTTCATTCAATCCTGTAGGTAACTAGAAGTGTCAATTATGTATGATTCAATTAGCTCTTATCAAAGTAAAAGCTATTCAAATTTTTATATCGGAGCTAAATCTTTTTGATTAGTCTACGTATTGGTCATCTGAAAAATCAAATGAAATACGAGTGGTCGAGGCGTAGTAGAACAAATTATGCCATGATAAAACAGGGAGAGAGAGCAAAGGAGTAGGGGAAAAAAAAAAACAGTTGGTGGTTGGGCCAACACTTCCTTACGTAATACGTTTCTATTTGAGATTTTGTTTCTTTCGGATTCCCCGAAAATTTCATCGTTAAAAACACTTCCACAACTATACCACTTCTTTTTCCCATCATCAATTGCTACCAACAAAAACAATGGAAAAAATTGACATTAATACAAATTCAAACAAAATCCAACAAGCATACGATAAAGTTGTTAGAGGAGACCCAAATGCAACATTCGTCGTTTATTCTGTTGACAAAAACGCCACTATGGACGTCACTGAAACAGGGGACGGATCATTAGAGGATTTTGTTGAACATTTTACTGATGGACAAGTTCAATTTGGTTTAGCCAGGGTTACTGTTCCAGGATCTGACGTTTCCAAAAACATCTTGTTAGGATGGTGTCCTGACAGTGCTCCAGCAAAATTGAGATTGTCATTTGCCAATAATTTTGCTGATGTGTCCAGAGTATTGAGCGGATACCATGTGCAAATTACTGCAAGGGATCAAGATGATTTAGACGTGAATGAATTCTTGAATAGAGTTGGTGCTGCTGCTGGTGCAAGATATTCCACTCAAACTTCCGGACTCAAAAAACCATCCCCTGCTGCACCTAAACCTACTTCAAAACCTGTTGTTGCTAAATCTAGTTCTGCTTCAAAACCTTCATTTGTACCCAAATCTACTGGGAAGCCTGTTGCTCCAGCTAAGCCAAAACCAAAGAACATCACCAAGGATGCTGGTTGGGGTGATGCTGAAGACGTTGAGGAAAGAGACTTTGACAAGAAACCTTTGGATAACGTTCCATCGGCATATAAACCAACAAAGGTTAACATTGACGAATTGAGAAAACAAAAATCAGATACAACTAGCTCAACTCCTAAAACATTCAAATCTGAACCACAAGAAGAAAAGAATGACGATGATGGGCAATCCAAACCTTTATCGGAAAGGATGAAAGCCTATGATCAACCATCAAGTAGTGATGGAAGATTGACTTCTTTACCAAAACCAAAGATTGGACATTCTGTTGCCGATAAATATAAAGCTAGTGCATCTGGGAATGGTGCTGCTCCTGCGTTTGGTGCTAAACCAGCATTTGGTACACAATCAGTTGATTCAAGAAAGGATAAATTGGTAGGTGGTTTGTCGAGAGATTTTGGTGCTGAAAATGGAAAAACTCCGGCACAAATTTGGGCTGAAAAAAGGGGAAAATACAAAACAGTGGCCTCTGATGAGAAAGAAACTAACTCAAGTGAAAAAGTTGATGAGCCAGAGGAACATCATGCTGCCGACTTGGCCAAAAAATTTGAAGAAAAGGCAAATATTGCTGGCGATACTCCTTCCTTGCCAACTAGAAACTTACCACCAGCACCACCAGCACGAGAAACCGCAATTCCATCTAACGAAAAAGACAAAGAAGAAAAGGAAGAGGAAGAACAAGCTCCAGCACCATCTTTGCCTACTAGAAACTTACCACCACCGTCACAAAGACAACCTGAGCCCGAACCAGAACCAGAAGAAGAGGAGGAAGAAGAAGAAGAAGAGGCTCCTGCTCCAAGCTTACCAGCAAGAAATCTCCCACCAGCACCAAAAGCAGAAGCAGAAGAATCAAAAAAACAGTCAACCACAGCCACCGCAGAGTATGATTACGAAAAGGACGAAGATAATGAAATTGGATTCTCCGAAGGTGACTTGATTATTGATATTGAATTTGTGGATGACGATTGGTGGCAAGGTAAACATGCTAAAACTGGTGAAGTTGGTTTGTTTCCTGCCACTTATGTGTCATTAAATGAAAAAGCTGCTGACAAAGAAGAGGAAGCCCCAGCTCCAGCTCCAGCGCCATCATTACCTTCTAGAGAAGAAACACAAGCAGCACCAGCATTACCAAGTAGATCAGAGCAAAAACCAGAATCAAAAACTGCTACAGCTGAATACGATTACGAAAAGGACGAAGACAATGAAATTGGTTTTTCAGAAGGTGATTTGATTGTTGAAATCGAATTTGTTGACGATGATTGGTGGCAAGGAAAACATTCCAAGACAGGAGAAGTCGGATTGTTCCCTGCTAACTATGTTGTCTTGAATGAGTAGATTTAGTATAAACAATATTCGTTTTTTTTTTATATGAATCTATAATATAAATACAAAGAAAAGATAAATTGGTGCTATAGCCAGCTTTCAGGGATTACTGTTTTAAATTAGCTTTCATTTTATTCGATCTCTACACCAATGTTGTCACGACTTACTTTATTACATAAAGATATATCATTTGTGAATACATCTATACGTTTCTATAAACATGCAACTCATGAACTTGACTTTACCAAAGCATAAACTAAACACCACATCATAATGAAGCCAGGTATATTACTAAAAACCCCACTTATAAACACCTCTTGCAAAGGATTCTTGAAATATTTTGATGGCCTGCCTTCGCCACATATTATGTAAAATAATAAATTAGTGACTGTTATTCCTATCAAATAAAATATAAATCCATTCATAGATTCTAATGTCAATATTCCTGAACCAACTCCCAATGCTAATGATGCAACATCATGTACATGTTGTAATTTCTGTTTGTTGGCCTCGATGCTGGGTTGATAGTAAAACTTCTGTGTGGCAACGGTCATATTCTGGACTTTTTGTAGTATCAATTATTTTAATCAGGATAAATATGTTCTGATCTAAATCAAATATTAACTAATGGTAATCTCCTAAATGTTTTGTTGAAAGATAGATTAATTGATTCACCAATTGTAGGAGTGTTTCCAAATTGATTTTTTGGTTCTGAACGGGAAAACAAAAAAGGTACAAAAGGAGAAACCAGAAAAATAAAAATACAGTCGTGACAATTCCAAAAATTTTTTTTTTTTTACTTTGTTTTGTTTCCAGTTTTAGCCACCATAAATTTGTACTTTTTCCGATTCCAATTGACAAATCACTCAAGAGATACCAAGAATACTAGAAATAAATAGGTAAAGAATCAACATTCTCAAAGTGCTCGAATATTTGAAATTATGGAAACCGATGAAGAGAATAAGTTGTTAAAAAAGTTTCTTTTACAACTTCCTATCAAGGCAGATTTCGATTTCAATAAAAATGTCAAAAAAGAGATTCGTAAAGCTTTATTTATGTCGATTTCTAGCAATGGTGAATATTTGAATTGGCTATTCCCTAGTGCATTTTTAGATAACCAATCTTATCAAAGAGACGACATGATCAAGAAAGTAGAAGATGATTATGAATGGACATTTAATAATTATTATAAAGCACTATTATCGAAACGAGACCCAAAACATGATACTCACAGTCATCGTGCTTACCATAAAAACCTGCCTTGTGGAAGAATTTTTCGGAAAGGAGAACCCATACATCGATGTTTGACTTGTGGATTTGATGATACTTGTGCCTTATGTTCACATTGCTTTCAACCAGAGTATCATGAAGGACATAAGGTGCATATTGGTATCTGTCAGCGTGAAAATGGTGGTGTCTGTGATTGTGGAGACCCTGAAGCATGGACTCAAGAGTTATTTTGCCCTTATGCCGTTGATGAAGATTCAACTCCTGTACATGATAAAGAAATACCAGAAAAATTGGCTGCATCAATTTTGACTACAATAGCAATTATTTTAGACTACATGATTGACGTCATAATACACAGTGATTTACAATTCAAAAACCCCGAGGAAACAACTGTACATGCCATTGAATTAAATACTGCAAACAGCACTTTGGATCCAAGAAAATATGGTTGTCACGATAATGAGTTTGTTGATGCTACCAACAATCAATACTATTTAATGTTATATAATGATCAAGTTAGATATTATCGGGATGCAGTACAAAGGGTTCATTTGGCTAGCAAAAAAGTCAAAGATTTTGCAATTATGGTGACAGATAAAGTGCAAAAATTTGGAAAGGCAAAAGTGATAAGCTCACGAAACATTCCACTTTTATTGGAGAGGCAGAAAATATTAAGTGCCACAGGACTAGCGACATGTATAAGAAGCCATAGAGATATATTTAGGGAAGACATGTGTGATGAACTTGTATCGTGGCTTAATGATTTTTCTGAAAGTGAACTTTTCAAAACAAACGCAGCTGTGAAGGATTTATTTTGTCGAGCTTTTTGTGAAAAGTGGGAGAACGGACTTTTAGGGGTAAGCGAAATTGAGACTAATTATAGTTACAAGGTAGGTACTTTGGACTCCTCTCTTCGAATTCCCAAAATTCCCTCCAGGGAACAAAATACTGATGGTCATTGGTATTACTCTCCCTCTAAATGGAAGTTGTGTGACGAACTTTGTCAAGAATGCAATTATAATATCAATACTTCAGAATTTCAGAAGAACGTTAGTCACCATGGATCCAGACTTCAATATTTGGTGTATTTGGATATCCGTCTTTGGAAAGATACTCGTGCATTATTACATGACATGTATTCCACGTCTTTGATTATCAATTTGCGTTATAAGAATATTATATGCTACCAGTACGTGGATATCTATCCAACAATTGTGGATATGTATCTTACCATGGATAGGGAGCCTGAACTCAGTATCATGCCAACTTTGTCAACACAATTATTCACGTGCCCCACAAACTCGGCAGAAATAATCAAACATGGAGATTTAACACAAATACTTTCTTCAGTTTATGGTTTCTTGACAGCAGAGCGTGTAACAGCTCCTGGTGACATAGATAGGACACATCAAGTATCTATCAAAAGCTTAAAAAATCGACGTTGGGGGCAAATATTTTTCGATCTCAGTTACATCTTAACTAGAAGTAAGAACTCAAAATTTTTACCCAACAGCAACATTGTTCCTATGACTTGTGACATGCTAGTTTTATTTCAAGGTAAGCCTATTTTGAAACGAGAAAAGGCAAATCATGTTGAATACGAGAGTCCCGATTACTCTGCTTTCTTCCAAGCAGTTCTGGTGATCTATCAATTTGGCGAAGTTATTGCAGGAGCTTTGAAGACAACACGAGAGACAGAACTATGTGACATTCTACACAACTACCAATTGGCAATTGAGTATGTCCTAACATTTTTGGTCAATTTTGAGAACAGGAACTTTCCAGGTTTGGTTGACGAAGAAGTGGATATTAAATTATCCGAGGAGAAAGCGTACAATGTTGAACCAATCACTGGAAGTCTAATACAAATCAGTGATATTGAAGAAGACAAAGTCAGCTTTTTGCATCCAGTTCATTCCTTTTTGAGTTGGTTGATTGAGTTTTCGCGATTCACTGACATTAGGAATTTAGTTGAGGTTTTCCAAACTGTAAAACTCAAACACATTGGATCTGAGACCCCTAGCCTTGAAGTACTTATATTTGATTATCCCATTAAGACTATTGTACTTATGTCTCAAATCAAAGCGGGGCTTTGGGTTAGGAATGGGTTTAGTGTTAAATCGCAATTGCAATTGTACAAAAATACGAGTCTTCGGGACCAAGGTTACACAAGAGATTTATTTTTAATTCAAGTATTTGCTAACCTTGATCATCCTGACGTTATAACCTATTTGATTCTTGACCGCTGGAAATTATTAGAGGATTGGTTACAAAACAAGCCATCTCACATGTATGATATTAAGACTTTGCCGTATATGCTAGAAGAGTGTTTGGGTTTTTTCATTCACTTGTTGACAGAAGATACACATTTGAGAGGATACGACGAGGAAACTTTAATCAAGATAAAAATTCAAAGGGAGATTATCCACATATTGTGCTTCGGTCCCTTGGGATATTCAAAACTTTGTTCTCAAATTCCTGACCATATTGTCGCTGACAGAAGATTTGAACTTATATTAAAATCAATGACTGTGTTCAAAGCACCAAAGGGATCAAACGATTTTGGAGTATATTATCTCAAAGATGAGTATCTTGATGACGTTACCCCTTACTATTGCCATTACACCGCCAACGTTAAAGATGAAGCAATAAAGTTTGTGAAGGAAAGAATTAGTAAAAAGAAAAGTAAACCTGTTAGTGATGTTATAATAGAGCCAAAAAGAATTAAAACTGAAGAATTGGGGATATACAAGCATGTCGGAAATTTTGCAACTTCCACTTACTTTACAAATTTTTTAATAAAGGTCTTACTTTTTGTCAACAGTTGTGATACAAAAGTTGTTGAGAGTTTGTTGGAAACTATTTTGCATTTGATTCATATTTGCAGTCTTGAGCAAACTATCAATATTGATAAATATGGTAGTTTCTTTGATAGGTTTATGAATTGGTCAGAGGAATTTGGTGCATCGATTGCCGACTTGTTATATAAAATATTACTTGCCGAAGAATTCAAGTTTTCCCATACCAAAATCAGAAGTATATTCAAAATTTTCAATCAGAAATACCCTAGTTTTATACCAACTTTGAAAGCACGTCGTTCTGAATTTGATATTTCAAAAGTCGATTTGTCGTCTGATGACGCCAATAGTGAAGATGAGCTTGGTAAGAAAAAACGTATTGCCAAAGAACGCCAGGCCAAGTTGATGGCCAAATTTAAAAAGCAGCAGTCGCTGTTTCTTAAAAAAAATCAATTTGAGACGATTGCATGTGGTAGTGATACAGAAATGGAAGAGTTGGACGACCACGCGGCATGGAAATTCCCAGAGCATCACTGTATGTTGTGTCAAAATGCAGCCGAAGATGCTGGTCCATTTGGAATAATAGCTTATATCTCAAAGTCCTGTGAGTTCCGAAATGTTCCTTTTAGCGACGAATATTGGTTTTTGAAGGCATTCTCAGATAATGTGGATCTCAATGGTAATGAATACGAGCTGGATATAAATCAATCTTTACACAATTCTCCTCATACCCAGACATGGAACTCGTTTATGCAGCAAGCGAGTAATTCAAGTGTTATCGGTCCCGGTTTCAAGTTGAATGAGTTTATTGAGAGTCATTTTGTCGCGCTGAGTTGTGGACATGGAATGCATTACCAATGCTATGTCAACTACATTAGTAATAGTCGAAACAGACAAAATCAGATTACTAGAAGCACTCCTGAAAACATGGATAGAAAGGAATTTCTTTGTCCTCTCTGTAAAGCTTTGAATAATATATTTGTGCCAATTTTATGGTCAAGCAATAATAGAAGTTTACAGGAATTTTTAAAACCTTATGCTGGTACTAGTCCATTTCTTGATTTGGACATGAAAATTGCCAAGGATAGAGGCTGGACTGAAAGGTTTCAAAGCTTTTCCGAGCAGGAGTTTGATTCAAGATCTATTTTGACCGGTATTAGCAAGGAAATGATTTCAATGGACCTGACAAAAGAACTAACAAAACAGCAGAGAGACTTCCGTTTAATGTTGAGTGACATGTTCCAGACTTTGACGTTATTTACATTTCCACAGGTTTTCAAAGCAGACTCAGGTTTTGTTTTAATTGATACGATCAAATCTATTGAAATTTCTTTGCGTGGCGTTTCTTCTGGGGGACAGTTGATAATCCATCAACTTTCCAATAATATTTTGCTAACATTGCGAACATTAAATGAATTTAAAAATTCAAGTACACTTATGAAGGTGAAAAACTGGATTGATCTGCCAAATCTTAGAAAATCTGCTTATTCAAAAATTTTTGCCTATATTTTTGCATTATCTAAGAAATCCATCAACAATTACATGTTAGAAGTGGATTTTTTTGAGCATTTGGTAAACACGGATACGTTCCCATCGCTCGGATTTTCTTTTAATAGTGTTTTAGAAACATGTTTTATTGGTCATTTGATACAAAGTTTAAGCATCATGGTTAATGAGATGAGTGCAAATTGTTTGAAAAAAAATTGGGCATACACGGTGTCAGATATTCCCACTATTGCAGACATTCCTCAAGGAATTTCAGAGGCTGCTATCAGTTGTTTTAAAAAATTGTCTAATTCCAATGATGTTCGATGTATTGGTAATGATGAAAGTAGAAAGTTTGGTGAAGTGATATATTCCATGTTGGTGAAAATTGCTACTCCGTTTTTAAGAAGGGCCGCCATCTATGCATATGTCCAATGTGCAAATATTGATGGTATTGATTTTGCGGCATCTCCAGAAACAGAAATCGAGGCTGACAGATTATGTTCGTTTTTGAATTTAAAACCCGTTTGTGAATATTTGCGTTTATTTAATGAGGAGAGTTCTTATGAAGGAAGTGTATTTTATGACTTTCTTACTTTCTCATCAGCATTACCAAAGGCGAACGATGTTCTTCGTATTAAAAAGCAAGTTGAATATCCAGGTATTGTAAAACTAGTTGATTTACCAGAAAGACTTGATTTCTTTTTCACCAAGTATTATTACCTGGATCGACATAATAACCCAAATAAAAAAGTTGAAGATCCAGCAATCTGTTTGTTTTGTGGTGACGTTGTTGACATTCAAAAACAGGCAATAGGTTGCAAAGAGGGACAATGCACCACACATTATTTAAAGGAATGCAGTAACGATGTGGGGATATTTTTATTACCGAAGGACCGTTCTCTATTATTGCTACACAAGAATGGTGGTACCTTCTATAATGCTCCCTTTTTGGATGAACACGGTGAAATTGCCGAGGAAAGCAAAAAGGCAAAAGCGTTGCATCTAATGAAGCCAAGATATGATGACTTTATCAGGAATATTTGGTTGCTGCATAATGTTCAAAATTGTATAGTAAGAAGTTTAGAAAGCGTATTGGATCCTGGAGGCTGGGAAACATTATAGAACATTTGCTTTATCAAATGCAATGCCAATCTATATATATATATATATTCAGGTCGACGATTCTGTCAGTTTAATTTTCGTATTCTCTTCTGCAACCTAACTAAGTGCCAAGCTTTTCTACATAATTATTTGTTAATCGACCCACTCAAATAGTCCAATACCATCGTCGTCTTCACTTAGATCCGGTATATTTCTTTCAAAATTAAAAGTGACATCATCCTCAAGTGCAAACCCTGATCCAAATAAATTACGTGTAACAAACCCATATAAACCTTGAGTGACCCATAGCTTGTTTAAGTAGGCAAATCTTAACCCGCTCAATGTGGCTCTTCCCCTTTTATCTATCACCTTAATTTCTCCATGCTTTGTCAAATAAGGTGCAGGCAATTCAATAGTAATTGGGCTAGTCCCAATGTAAACGCAAATCCGCAACATATTAGATTTTGAGATGAATAAGATTCCTATTTGCGAACTGCAGTTAAGCATGTGAGCAACATTTCTGGATGCATTGGTCCATTGTCCGCAAATCAAACATTTGCTATTATCACGGGTAGCAATTTGTGATGCGTTCAAAACGCAAGAATTGTAATCAACCGGTAAATTGACCAAATGAACTATTCCCGGGTATTCTAAGGTTAAAATCCCTTTGTCGTGGTATTTGGGAATTTTGGCAAGCCATATGATATCAAAAACATTTCCCTCTAATGCATCACTTGATTCAAGTAACGTTTCAATGAGCTCATCAAATGAAGGCACACCAAGAGCATCGGTAAGGGGTTTTGTGTCAGTCAATCTATCCTGTAATTTGATTTTTTTCTGTAAGTCTAAAAGCTCTGGTATGCTTTCGTAATTGTTCTCTCCCGTTTGCTTGCATGTTAATATGTCTTTAAAAATGATAACCTGTCTCAAAAATATGCCTAAAATCCTCTCTATGGCACAATAAATTATTAAAGAAATGGATTTGTCAACCTCCGGAATTTCACAGTCATTTCCATGCATAACTCCAGTAAAAAGTCTATGGAACCTCTCGAGCGAGACGTCACTTACCTGATTCCCATTGTCAACGTCAATGCATTTGAGATACAGGTTGTCCTTTTCATGCCTTGCTGTTAATGATTTAATAACAATTGCAATGAGTTTTGACATACCCACTCTTGTTAATGTAGCCAAGGATTCGTCGGTTTGAAAAAACAAAACAAGAACTTCATTAAACACCCCATCTAATATCAAATCAGAGTTCCAAAACAGTTTGAATTCCGATTGAAATGTATTACTTTCATCGGCCAGTAATGGTAACAACGAGGATGCTGCGTTAAGTACTCTCATTTGAAACATACAAATTAAAAGTGTTTTTGCTGATCCTGGGATCTGCGACAAGAAATCACTGTATCCATCAACACCGTTCAACCTAGTGGAAATCTCATTCATTCTAATTGTATCCGCTAACACAACTGTCCAGTTCATAAGTCGATTAAATATTATGCCATACGAGCTATTAATTCCCGGTGGCAAGTACTTTTGATTTTTGAAATGGTTCAAAGGAGCTTCACCGAGTGATGCCATTGTCACAGTTTTAGAAGGAGCGTCAAAATATTCAGGTTTGAAAAACACATCTAATAAATAACCAAGTTTTCTGTTCGGATCGGCTGATTCTACAATTTGGTTATATTTCAAATGATTTGGAGATCCATTGAAAACTTCAGCGGGAATGTTACTGTCTCTGTTCCCCAAAAGGGTAAGAATAATCATGTCATGTAAATTATGGCATAATGGGCACGAGTATTGTGCAGATCCTATGATTCTTCTGTTCAAGCAACTATGATGGATGCTATGCCCACATGTAGAAAGCACATAAGATTCAAATCGATTACTATCTAGTGACAGCCTACTCACTGGGTCATAGCCAACACCATACTCAGTATCCTTGTAATCAAGTAATATATTCTTATCCCATGTTTTAAAGGCATTCGAAACGACTTCTCCTGTTTGTACTGGCACCTTCCAAAACACAGGTGCTTTAGTAGAAGCTGCCATAATTGCTAGTGGCTTTTCAAAGGACTCGAGTTCCCCACAGGCAACACAAGTACGCAATTTTCGCGAGTCCTCTCCTTCCATTGGTATATTACTATCTTGAGGTATATCCAGTTGGAACTCCTGGTTCTGGTTTAAAAACTTCTCCCGTTGTTTGGAAAACTTTTTGAATATATTATTTTTCCTCTTTTCGGCTTTTCTTTTCTTTCTTTCGGCGTCTGATTCAAATAAACTGTTTTTCCTCTTTTTATATCTTTGAATATAGTCTTCACCAAAGCAATCAACTAAACTGGCGATAATACGTTTATCCTTACCCACTAATTGTTCTACTAAATAATCAGCCTTTTGGCACACGTATTTGGACATTGTAGACTCCAGAATCGTAAGCAATAAATCTGTAATTGGAATATCAACAAAATGCTTATTTAAATACTCTTTTCCATGAATCATTTCGTCGTCTAACATAATTGCGTGTACTAAATGGAGCAAGTGTGGCAAATATGTTTCATCTGACGTATCAATTGAAACCTGCATAAGTTTATAAATCAATTTCACAAATGGTAATGATTTGGCAAAATTACCTATGTTTTCATCGACAAAATCATTCCCAGCTTTTTCTATCACTGGAGTTACAATCAAATTTTCTGACTTCCTTTTCTTCTGTTTCGAACTGTTTTTGATGACCATTTCCGAAATGATTTGAAATTTCCCGGGATCGACGAGGATATTCAATGGATCCAATTTTTCATACGTCGATTCCTTTAATCGATATAACCCTGAGTCAGTTAACGCAGATGGTGGCTGATAATCTGCTACTTCGTATAAAACATCTTCGAATTTACTCGAACTTGCGATATTTGTATCGATGTACTGATGTAGTTCGGAAAATGCCATTGCCTCTTCGCATAACGCATACCCTATTGCATGATTAAGTTTTCTTAACGTTGCATCCTCTGGAGTTTCATTTATGAACATACTTCTATCCACAAACAAATTGTAAGCAAAAGCAATAAATCTCTCCACAATAGAAAAGAATCTTTCCTCGTAAATCGTCTTATCGAAATCTACTTCATTTTTGAACCATGAGCGTAATTCCCATCGTTCTAAAAAGTTCATCAATACTTTTTCTTGGTCTTCAAATAAAATAGCAATTTGATTCAAATGGAAATCACGCATAAAAGCGTATTCTGTCATAAGCGAATCAAAATATGCAGTTGCTTGACGTGAAACCGAGGACCCGTTTCTTATCCAAAATCCTGCCTTGACTTGAGATCCCAAAACAATGCTTCTGAGAGAAATATCGGTAAAATTGACTAATTCTGATTGATTCTGTTGTAATAAATGTTTGAAATTATCGATATTCTGAAATTGCAAAAAATACGATAACAATGAGTTCAAAGGATTAACTATTGCAACAGGTTCTTTACTCACTTGAAACTTGATTACTCCAGGTTCAATAAATTCATTTTTCTTCTTTGATAATAGTTCGATTAACTGAGCCACTACAGTGGGGATCTCTTTGTTTCTCGGCATATCAACTCCCAAATTCTTGACACACTTCAAAATAGGCAATGAAATTTCCACATGTACACTGAGGTCAAAATCATCTCTTTCAACGTGTTCACCATACTTTCTAGTAACGGGCCAATAACTTTGAAAATATCTCAACATTAAGACTAATAAACTGAAATGATCAGGTTGCAAAAACTTTGTTATACTATCTCCTGAAAGCCCGTGATTAGAAAAGTAGCTCAAGTTGTAAATACCGTGCACGATAGCCTTTTTTATAGCTCTCTTTTGCTGTGAGTCACTGCCAATCTCGCAATACAATCTATACCCAGTATTGGTATCACGAGTTGTGCTGTGCTCTTCAATTAACTTTGCCAAAGGACCCAACAAGTTTTTGACTCCACCTTTGTCTAGTATGGAACGTACAGTTTGAGGACAAGTAAATAATTGTGAAGTAATGTCGGACATCAAATTCAAATCCTCTTCCCTATCTGTCAAACCCATAATGGTTAAGAGGGCTGGGAATAATTCAACAAATTGATTCGCAAATTCTCGTTTTAAAGTCGATGTTGTAACCAAAGGAGGAACTAATAAGGTACCTAATTTTTGACGAGTTAACTTAGGAAATCTTATTTGGAATGCTAGCAAATATTGTAATCTCGAGCCTTTGAGTCTTTCAGTCGACCTTGTCAGGTCTAATAAAGAAGATATAGGCTCGTATAGACTGATTTGATTAGCTGTGGCTCTTAATTGATGATAATTAAAGCTAATCAATTCACCATTGTATGGAAGACCATTTTCAAAATAGGCAAGAAACTGATCTTGTGTGGATTTTGAGGCTAAAGTTTCTTGGAAAACAGATGACGGGATAACTTTTGAAAATCTAAAATGTGGCTCCAACAACAACTCGGCAAAATAAGACTGAGCAGCTTTTCGGACTTGAGAGTTTGAAGAATTTGATATAGCAATTATCCAATCTATAATAGAACTGGCGATCTTTTCTCTCAACAAATCACGAGCCGATACTATTGTTGCTACCAATCCATTGGATTCGACCAACCGTTTGGCTTGGATTAATTTCTGTGGATTGTCGTCTTCCTTTAAGACGCAAAACCCTTTAATATCTATTTTCTCTGCTATCTTGTAAGCATTTCTATCATCAACACCAGTACCAGCTTTTATAGCTGTTACTGCCTCTGTCAAATTGTGAAATTCATCGTTCCATAAAATCAAAGCCCATCTGTTTGTAGAGTTTACATCTGAAGCTCCGCTGTAAGACTCCTCGGGTAAAGATAAATAATCAGATAATTCTCTTATGTCCAATTTAGGGTATTGTTCATTAAGCTCGGTGTGAATAAGAGGCAATGTCATAATCGTGAAATTGGAAACATCTAAAACATAATCGATGGCAATTTGAATTGTCTTTTGCAATGCATCCATCATACCGCTCACATCTTCTTCCAATTCATCTCTGTTTGTTTGGCATTTACAGTTTAAAGGTCGAATGAAAGCTTCTGGGTCACCACAATCGCAAATACCCCCGGATGTCCCACTCGATGTGTAGACAGTGACGTTATGATTCAAATGGTCTTCCTTATTGAAACAAGAGGCACACAAAACACAAGTACTATCAAACCCACACTCGTCACATCTGTATACTGGGTCTCCTGGTTGGAATGGTTTGGCACATGCCTCATCTGGTGGATGACTATATTTGGAACCACTAACTTCATAAAATGGATTTAAAACTTCGGTTGAGCTTGGAATATTATAAACCGTTGATGGGTCGAAGTCTTCTGGAGATATCCTGGGGAATAGAGTTTTCAAATATTTCCCTTCATCAGTTGCAGAATAAAATAGAACTTTAGTTATGTAATGCTGGAGACCCTTGAAATCATCAAAACCCAAATTTTTGGGAACTTCAATCAAAAATACTTTAAGCAAATCTGGATTCATCGGTGAAATCAAATTGGAAACTGAAAATTCAAGTGTTTGAATAATTTGTTCTATTAATATGACTGTTATTCTTTATTTCTCTTAAGTGAATTAATAGTTGAAAAATAAATGAAAAAAAAAAAGAAAATACTGTGAATTAATTTTTACTCAAAAACTGTTTTTTGTATTGGTTCTATTTATCCTGAGTTAACTTTTTTTATTTAGGGCGTATTATTAATTTCCCGTCTACAGTAGAACATAAAAAAAAAAGAAGAAAGAAAGCCCATTTTCATATGCAGTCTGATCAATCAGGAATTAGAAATCAGGTAATGGTAATGGATAAAAAGATTTTGTCAATATAATAGAAGCTCAATCTTCTTTCTTAGACTTAAGTTGGACAATATCAAATATGCTTGTATGTTCTTCTAAGTTTCAAGGTAAACTGGCAATATCAATATATTTGGTGTTAGCATTGAAGAGGGCAAAGGAGTTTGAAAAAGAAACTAATTCGTGTGTCCACCAAACGAAAGAACGGTTGACAATTGTTCTTACACGTAATTGTAACAACTGGAACACAGTATCAGCTTGTGCTAAATTCGGGAAAAGAAAGAGAGTTTATAAGTCATTCTAGAATTCCTTTAGTTGATCTTCTGTTGACTTGATATTCTTTGTAGATATAATTATCAATGTACTAGACAATATTAATATGCAGTCCCGTACTAGTAATGATGATGAAATGATGTTTTCCTTTATCACTTCAAATAATTATTTTTCTTCTTTTTTCCAAGTGAAATTTTTTTTTTTATTTTATCATTTCCGACTGTGAATCATCACAAACTATTCAACACACGATCAGAAAAGAATCTTGTTCTTTATTATTAATTCTTTTTTCAACTTGTTTTGTTTGAATATATCTCATCAGTATGACAGTCATAACGGATCCAGTTGAACAATATAATTTAATTACCAAGGGTTTACAAGAAACTCTCAATGGGCAAATCATTAAAGATGTTCTAGAAAAAGAAAATAGACCAGTTAAAATCTATTGGGGAACAGCACCAACTGGTAAACCACATTGTGGTTATTTCGTGCCAATGATCAAATTGGCCCATTTCTTAAAAGCTGGTTGTGAAGTCACAGTATTGTTGGCTGATTTGCATGCCTTTTTAGATAATATGAAGGCACCATTGGAAGTTGTCAAATATCGTGCCAAATACTATGAATTTGTTGTTAAAGCGATTTTGAAATCAATTAACGTCCCAATTGAAAGATTAAAGTTTGTTGTTGGTTCCTCATACCAAAAAGGTGGTGATTATGTGATGGATTTATTTAAATTGTCAAACATTGTATCCCAAAATGACGCCAAAAGAGCTGGTGCTGATGTTGTTAAACAAGTTGCCAATCCATTATTGTCGGGGTTGATTTATCCATTGATGCAAGCTATAGACGAAGAACATTTGGGTGTTGATGCTCAGTTTGGTGGTGTAGATCAAAGAAAGATTTTTGTTTTAGCCGAAGAAAATTTGCCAAGTATTGGTTATAAAAAGAGGGCTCATTTGATGAATCCTATGGTTCCTGGTTTGGGCCAAGGTGGTAAGATGAGTGCCTCTGATCCAAACTCCAAAATTGATATTATTGAAGAACCTAAAGTTGTTAAAAAGAAGGTCAATAGTGCCTACTGTGCCCCTGGTGAGTTGAAGGATAATGGGTTGATTGCATTTATTGAATACGTTATACAACCAATTGCTGAATTGAAGACTGGTGTTGAAGGAGCATTCAAATTGGATATAGACAGACCAGAAAAGTATGGTGGACCTTTGTCTTATGACTCCATCGAACAATTAAAGGCTGACTTTGTGGATGGAAAATTGGCTCCTCCGGATTTGAAACTGGGTGTTGCTGACAAGATTAATGAATTGTTGGCACCAATTAGGGCTGAATTCGAATCTAGTGAAGAGTTTCAAGTGGCACAAAAGAATGGTTACCCAGTCGAAAAACCAAAACAAGAAAAGAAAAAGAAAGTTAAGAAGATAGGTACTAGATATCCAGGTACTGTTTCTGGTGGTGATTCTGCTGACACTCCAGCAAACTCTAATGATGGTGAAAAAGCTGAAGAAAAGAAATCTGCAGAAGAAAAGCCAACTACTGAATAATTTGTATAATATTAGAGCTTCTATAAATATATATATCTGTGTGTATTTCAGAAATTAGTTTTTATCATTATATTCAATACTGTAATCGAAATGAAACATGAGTTACAGAAACTACTTGGTAACTATATCCCTACAAATCAGTAAAAGATCAACTTTTATTTTTTCTCTGGGACATTGACACCTTTGATAACAGCTGGGTCTTTATTAAGTGCATCGAACCACTTGCCTAACAATGGCCAATCATGAATATCAATACCAACTTTATGCAAACTGTAGGCCCATCCAAACAAAGCATAATCAGCAACGGTGTAACGATCACCCACTAAATATTTGCTATCATTTGCAGAGTTTCTCTTCAAAATATCTTCGTAGACCCCATAGATACGTTTAGTGTCGTTTTCGTAACGAGTAATACCATATTCGATCTTTTCCTTTGCAAAAAGCTTGAAATGGTTCAATTGACCTTGAATTGGACCGTTTTCTGAAACTTGGAAAATAAGATATTCTAAAGTCTTGTAATATTCTTCTGTTCCGAATGCATAAGAATATTTGTGTTCTTTATCGTAATTATCTGCCAAGTATTGTAAGATTGCACCGGTTTGACTAATGGTAATTTCACCATCCTTAAAGTTTGGGTCAACAATGGTTGGAATACGTCCATTAGGATTCAATTTAACAAACCAATCAGATTTCAGCTCGTTTTTAGTGATATCAACAGAAATGGTTTCGTAAGCCAATCCTAAAACTTCTAAGAAAATGCTTACTTTGAAACCGTTTGGAGTTCCGTATGTGTAGAATTGAATTGGTTTAGTCATTGTTGCTGCTAGTAGTATAAGTAGAAGAAAAGTGGTTTTCAAGGAGGAAAATGATTAGAAAGAAAAACTAATGATTGCTAGTCTCCCTTTTTTTGGACCGTATTTATACCCTTCTCACAAAATAAAGCGTGGTCGATAGTGAAGGGCATCACAATTACTAAGCTGCAGCTGCAACCACAGTTACTTCAAAAAAACTTCGGAGACAAAAAAAAGCACACATAATCAGCTGGAATTTCATTATTGATAACACAAACATAAAGAGGAGAAACTGTGAAATTTGGAAGTAGAACTAGAAGCCCTTTTCTTCTAGTTTTATGTTTACAATATACTCCAATGAGTTTTATTGAAATTGGCTTTCATTATCTGTATTTTGAGAACACCGAGTAATCCCCACGCTTCTTCAAAAGTGCTAATTTTTTTGTGGTTATCTTTGGTAATGATAAGAGAAGAGGTAGCAAGAGATTTCTACCAATCCATTCAACAGCACCATTGTCGTACTTCTACTGCAACTGGTGACGATTGATGACTTGGAGCTCGGAACTATTTGTTATTGTTTTTTCCGTTTCTTTAGGAAAGCGTCCGGAAAATTAAATTCTACCAGATTTCTGCCGTAAATCCGCAAATCCGCAAATCACCCCCTTTTTGTGGTCGTACTCTTTCTACTACTACATCAGAATTGTAAAGTCATTCCGAGATCTTGAAAGTTATGAACACTGTTACAATTTATATTCAAAGAATTGAAAACATGTAGATATTAGGTACTTATAGAGCTTGTGTTGTGACGACATAAATGTAAATCACAAAAATGGATATATACAATACAAAAAAACCATAAAAGAACCGATAATGGGATTTAAGCAACCTGCTGCTATCCTCGATTTCTGGTTCCAACAGTTTATAATTGACACACTGATAAGATCCATCTTGAACAATCAAGTAATAATTAGCAAAACTGTTATGTAGGTTCATGTAATATGAGGATATGCTCGTGTAAGGTTTGGGATCACTAGCTTTGTCTAGCAAGTATTGGTTTAGTTGCGATTTGTACTTGATTGTTGGTGGGATCGATCGGGGTTGATACTTTGGAGGCGGATAAGAGGGTAATTGTTGGTGCTGGAGCTGGGGCTGGGGCTGAGGCTGCATTTGGTATTGGGGCTGGGGGTGCCTCGGGCTTGAAACTACCGAGCACAGTAGCTCTACTGCTTGGTCTAACTTTTCCTGTTTGTTTTCAATGTGTTTTGCGGTCTCTAAAATCATCTTCTCCTTAAAAGGTGATGTTTGTTGAGGGTGTATTTGAGTTGATATATCTGTCAACTCGTCTAAGGGTAATTTCTCTCCCATACATTTCACACAACTATCGTACGAGCTTCTGACAACAATAGTAACCTGATCATCAACTTCATGAGTTTTGTTTTTTCTAAATCTCAACTTTATTTTCGTCCATTTTTGTTTGAATTTATTCTTGTTCGTAGTGGGAGGAATCATGATCTTGGGTTGATGTTGATTTGGGTGTCCAAAAAAAATAAAAAAATAAAAATAAAAATAAAAATAGCAAAAGATAAAAACAAGAATAACCTTTTAATCAATAGAGATAGAATATTGAGGATTGATGATAGTTTTTATATTCTCAAAACAACCTCAATATTCAAGGGTGAAAGTCGAAAGCAAGAAAAGAAAGATACCAAGAATCATAACATGATGAAATTATTGTGGTTTTATCGTATCGGAAACCTTGCTCATTATATAAAACATCCTTTTTGTTTCTTTTTCTTTTTTTTTTTCTTGCTTCTCTCTAAAGTATATTCTTGAAGCTAAAAAAGTGGAACAAAACACTATTTGTGTTATTTTCATTTTTTATCCATCTCCATGATTTCGCTACACTTAGTAAAACCCACATAGTATTCTTCTTCTAGGTACATAATGATGCGTTCGCTGTCGCATTTCTCATTTCAGGTCGGTAATCCGAGTGGTATGAGCGGAGCTTTGAGATGGCCAGACTGCGTACAAACTAAGAGGCGATTACAAAGCAAGTAGTATTATTATTTGCATCATTTTTCACTGTTTCTGAAAAATATGTTACCACAATATATATACACTATGTGCATGATTGTGCCGATTTCTCCTCAGCACCCCCCTCCCCCTTTTTTTGTTGTCGTCGTTTTTCCTCAACTTTAATGAGCATATTTCAGGTATTTATTCCTAGAAAATATTTTTAAATTTGCACAGGCTATTTGACATGTTGTCATCAATGAAACACGATTATAATAATGTCCAAAGTATGGGATCTTGAAGTTTGGCTCAATGAAAATATCAAATACTGAAATAATAATTATCGTCACACCACCCAGTGTGTGTGTGTGTTTAAATGCGTACATAATTCTACTCTCTGACTTCCGTGCTAGTTTGCAAAAGACTCCTTTAACACCCGATGTTGTCATAAATTAAGGGAGATTTTTAGTTCAAACGTTTAGCAATGTGAGGTGTTCCAATAATTGGGTAATTTTATTGATCATTGCAAAATGAGGAAATAATGATACAAAGCTCAATGTGAAATCAGTATTAGAATACTCCTAGATCACAAAAACAAATATTGGCTTGATACTCGAAAATCCCGAAGGCTCATCATCTGTTGTGAACATGCAATGTATTTTACATGATATTTTGTGAACAGAGTGTGGAGTCAAGTATTAGTTATTGACTTGGCCAAAACGTAGACAATTAATTTTGAAATTTTGCTCTTATTAAATTATTATAGTTGATGAATCTACTTGTTAAGGCACCACGTAATCACTCTTAATTATGGTTTTCGATTAGAAAAAAACCCAATGTTACACAAACCTGTCTAAATTTCATATTCTATTTCTAATTCTAATTTTCGCTTCTTTCCAGAGAAAAATTTCTTGGGTGCCTCGGCAAAAAGAATAATTCTTTTGTTGCTCTTATTCTTTTTCCTTATTTTGTTATTATTTCTTACTATAGTATAAGGCATGGCTGAATGTTCCTTGCATTGCCAATTCTAATAGAAATGTAAACCTTGTTTTGTGCACTAACTTATTAGTCTAGTAGAAAAACCCAAATTTTTCATATGGATTTTGTTACAATATGTTTAAGCAAGAATAGTTGAGAAAGAAGACGAGATTATAGAGAATTTTAAGTATATGGAATTAAAATCGCAGAATCGTCAATTTCTCACGAACTGTATGTTAAGGAGTCAATGCAGTTTTTTTCATTTTCTTTTTGTGTATATTTAATTACATTTCCATTTTTGGGTGACATATTGCACCATCTCAAGTACTCGGCTAACTGACATTTAAATTGAAAAAATCGCTGTATATTTTTATGTCTTACATGGTCTGAAACAAAGCTATGTTAGGTTTCAATTGCAAGTATGATTTTCAGTTTCAGAAAATTGCCCAGAATGCCTCAATTAAGGATTCTCAATCACCCCTAAGAATTGTAACATCTCATCGCCTATTGATGTTGTTTGCTGTACATTGAATCTTTCACTCTCACAGTATGCGGATCTTCAATCAAATTTCTTTGAAATTACAATAGTGTATGTAAGTGATGTAAGGAGCTCAGATGCTCTTTTGTATTTCGTAAAATGTTACGTGAAAAATATCAGCAAATCGACTTGTTTGTCATTATGGAGAATATTTTGCAAAATTTTTAGCCAAAAATTGATACCAAAAGTAATTTTAATTTATTATACAGTATCAATCACAAACCATTGTAGTGGCTTTGTATTATGTATCATAGTCAGACGAAAGACTAAGGAAGGCATTAATTAACGTGAACACATAATTATTCACATCTAAAGGATATAGATTGAAGATATTATACTATAATAACTTAGAGTCCACAAAACTTTAAAAGTTTGAAAATTGCCTTTTTAGCTTAGTGGTAGAGCGTTGCACTTGTAATGCAAAGGTCGCTAGTTCAATTCTGGCAAGAGGCATTTTTTTAACTCCTTATTTTTTTATCTAATGTAACACAATTTAATCAAGACCATACCTACATAGTGGGTGGTTTATAACTAAATATTAATATTGCTTATTTTTGCTAGTCGTTTGGGGGGATTGTAAATACAAAATTTTATTGTTGCCACTCAAACTAAACTATACAATACAAAAAAAAACAAAATAAAAACACTCACTCAAATAAAAATGGGGTCGTTTTTTTTATCACACCATCTCTACTTTTAACCCAATTTTTTTAACTAATTCTTTCAAAAACACAACTCAATATATCATGATCCCTAGAAATGGACGACTAATAATGAAAAGCAGGGCATTGCCATTGCGAACATTTGTCTTATTAAGATCTTCTGCACATAACACCCACTTTAAAAATGTATCAACATTTGTTCCTACAAGAAATTTGGGATTCCTCAAGGTTCTAACTAGAGCAGTCAAAATGCCTGCTTATATAGGAGGAACCATGGCAGCCGGAGGTACTTATGTTGCTTATAAAGTTGAACAAGCAAGTAGCTACACACAAGACAAGTTATCTGCTTTCAAGGATTTCGCGGATGGCGTTTTTGATAAAACCGGCGATTTCTTTAAAAACCTTGGTGGAACTGATGGCGCAACAGGTGGCAATGGTGCCGAAGATGGGGCATCATCAGGTGGTGCTGGGGGAGGGGGAGGAGGCGGCGGTGGTGGAAATGATACTGCTACTGCGGTAGGAGCCACTGCAGCAGCAGTCGGTCTCACTTCCGATGAAGATGAATCAACCGAAGCAGAAACAGATATTGAGGAAGAAGATGAAGAAACATTGATTGAAGATGACAGTGACGACGATGATGATCTTGCAAATGATGAGACAGACGATCATATGCTTAATTTAACAAGACAAATGATTGAAATAAGAAACCTTTTATCCAGTTTAAACCACGATGGAATTAAATTGCCTTCAATTGTTGTTATTGGGTCTCAATCTAGTGGTAAATCCTCAGTTTTGGAAAGTGTAGTGGGTCAAGAATTTTTACCAAAAGGGTCCAATATGGTCACTAGAAGACCAATCGAATTAACATTAGTTAATACACCAGAAGCCGCTGCTAATGTGGCAGAATTCCCAGCATTGAAGATGTATAACTTAACTGATTTCCAGCAAGTGCAAAAGATTTTATTTGATTTAAACATGGCAGTTCCAGCATCTGAATGTATTTCTAATGACCCCATTCAAGTTACCATCAGATCGCCAACAGTACCAGATTTATCATTGGTCGATTTACCGGGATACATTCAAGTTGAAGCCGCTGATCAACCCATAGAATTGAAAACCAAAATCAGGGAGTTATGTAATAGATATTTAGAACCACCTAATGTTATCTTGGCCATATCTGCAGCTGATGTTGATTTAGCAAATTCTGCTGCATTGAGAGCTTCAAGACTTGCTGATCCAAGAGGAGAAAGAACCATTGGGGTCGTTACAAAATTGGACTTGGTCGATCCGGAACAAGCACGTAAAATATTATTGAACAAAAAATACCCTTTGAAATTAGGATATGTTGGTGTCATAACAAAGGCTCCACACCCCAAGGCCAGCGCAAGTGGATTATTTTCCAGAAAACAAGTGACAGGGTATCAGGCGTTTGTGGCACAACAGAATTTTGAACATACTTTCTTGAAAGAAAACAAAGAAGCGTTTTTTGGGTGTACAGTTGGTACGAGAAATTTGAAGAAGAAGTTAATGAAAGTGTTGGAAAAAACCATGGCTGCTTCTTTAAGACCAACTCATTTGGCAATACAACAGGAATTGGAAGAAACTTCATACCAATTTAAAGTTGAATTTAATGATCGTCCATTAACACCACAAATGTATTTGGCTAATAATATCGATATGCTCAAGTTAGGAACTAAAGATTTGAGTCATAACTTTTCAAGAAATGAATTGAAAGCAATCTTGAAAAATGCATTAGATCAAAAAGTTTTGGACTTGATGGCAGAAAGATATTGGAACAAGCCGTTTGAATTGAAAGGATCTTCCGTGGAACCTGATTTGCGTGAATTAACTCAAATAAACATTGATAATGATATTTACTGGCACAAAAAGTTGGACTTGACTACATCATCATTAACTAAGCTTGGGGTTGGGAGATTATCAACAAATTTGATTACAAATGCTTTGCTTACAGAAATTGACAATTTAGTGGATAATACTCAATTACGAAACCACCCTATGGCAAAATCTGCAGTACGCGATGCAGCAAGATCAGTTTTAGGAAATAAATATTACTCCACTGCCGATCAAGTTGAAAACTGTATCAAACCATACAAGTATGAGATTGAATTGGAGGATCGTGAATGGCAAACATCCAAAGAAAATGCAGTTACTTTGTTGAAGGAAGAAATGCGACAATGTGAAGAAGTTTACCATGATTTAAAGAGTCAGGTTGGTGGAAGAAAATTGCAACAAGTTGTGACTTACCTTGAGAAATTAAAGCAACTGAACAACTCAGATGTTGATTTAACCACCAATGAAACATTAGGTTTTTCACCAACTTTAATTCAACGTGGTAAAGAAGCGATTTTCCTCAAAGAAAGAATTTCGTTGTTAAAAATGAGATACCAGTTTGTCAAAAACTCTAAAAAATGTAAAAAGAAGGAGAGTAAGTATCAATGTCCAGAAATATTCTTGGATGCAGTGGCTTCAAAAATAACTTCTACTTCAATATTGTTTTTAAACGTCGAGTTGTTGAGTGATTTCTATTACAACTTTCCTCGTGAATTAGATTTAAAATTTTTCAATAATTTAAGTAAAGACGAAATTGAAAAATTTGCCAAAGAAGATCCAAAGATCAAAAAACATATTGAATTACAAGAAAGAAAAGATTTATTGGAAAATGCTTTAAGTAAAGTCGAAAGTGTCTTAGCTGTACAAAGAACTACCCAAAAGGATAATACAGAGGATCGTAATAAGAAATCTGTTTTTGGCTGGTAATTTAGCTCTAATTGTAAATAGTATTTGTTATTTGTTTCTTGCCTCCCGCTAATGGTTTTAATTTGTTGTTGTTGTTTACCAGTTGTTGCTTATAGATGTATATATGCGTTATTTTATAATTGTCTATTTAAGTACGTTAACTATACGTTCAAATAATGATTCAACTTGTACACCTTCAATATTTTGAAATATTGGTTGGAAAGTGTGAAGATCAACCACTTTTGCAGCATATGCCATACTGTTGTCTATATCCATTTCTCCTTCCTTGTTTCCATTTTGATGTCCAACTGTAGTCTTTACATTTCTATCGTTTATAACATCAGCAGTAGCTTGCGCAGCTATTAGCATATTGTTGATTTCTTGTGTTAAACCAAGTTCAATTGTTTCAGTTATTTCCTCATTACTGTAAATTGTACCGACTCGACAATCCAAATCAACAAATACAAATGATGAGTTGAAATAACGAATCGATGAAACACCTTGCTCATGCAATTGAACACAAATAGGTTTTAATTGATTTGGTTTAAAAATTAAGATTTTGGATTTTATGGAAAGGGTATTGTTTTCTTCAGAATAATAATTTAATGCCAAACATATTAATCTTTTAATTGGATCAATAGCAATTAAATTCTTAGCACCAATGGTGGTGTTCACTTTGGCTACCAAACTAGTCAATTCCCCTGTGATTAAATCAAATGATGATATTCTGGTTTTAGATAACACTATAAGATTATTATTGACCATGTTTAATGATCTTACTCTTGATCCTGATAATGAAGGAATTTTGAAATCAGGAATTTCTTCAAAGCTCTTAGAATCAATGGTAAGAATGGAACATTCATGGGCAAGGAAAATCAATGAATTGTCATCAGACCAACTTAAAGCAACGGCATCTGATGACAATGCACTTGGAGCCCTGGATTTTCTAAGTGTCCATGCAGTTTGCTGAGACCTTGCTGAAGTGGTTTTATATTGTTCTTTGGGTACACTTGGTCTCCAAATTCTCAAACCACCTTTATCATCAGCAGTTAAGAATGCCAACCCATTGAAATAAGAAGTTGGAGCTGGGATCATGGCTAAAATAGGATTCATTCCATGAGGATCAATAATCTTTGTAGTCAATTCCCAATGACCAGTCTTATTGTTATTATTAATTCCACTGGTTGCATTCTCTTTATGGCCAACATATTTCCAAAATTTCAATGCATATTGTTTTTCATTTTTCAATAATAAACTGTCAACTTCAGTGTTGGTGAATTCATCAAATGTACACATCCATTCTCCATCATGAGTGAATTTCAATAATGTAACCAGAGGATCCAATAATTTAGTTTCTGATCTGACTTTACCCACACCCAATACTGGAGCACCATGCTGAATGAAATTCTGTTCATTTTTGAATAAATCAAATGATTGAATCAAAGCTCCATTGGGAAAATACATACTTTTAGTCTTTGGATGGATTTCAAACTGACTAGTGTAATCGTATCTAATCTTGAATTTATCAAAATCAGATGAGCTTTTAATGAATTTCTTTTTCGTTTTAGAAAGGGTGGTGGCAATATTATAAGCAAATTTAGGTCTTACAGTATTGACAGACAAACGAGAAACTAAATCAACTGCTGATAACACCAAAATTTCATAATTATTGTCCAAAGGATCAACATTCAACTGTAAAGAAATATAATCATTCTTATAATTATCAATAGAAATCTTATCAATCACCCCATTCAATCTTGGCAAAAACTGTTTCTTTTCAGTTTCCAATTGCCAGAATACTAATACTTTTTCCATACCACCAGAAAGTAAATAATTGTTATCAGCAGTGAACATTAATCCTTTGACTTGATCAAGATGCCATTTCAAAACTCGTTGAGGTTTTGGAGTGGTCAACCCACCATAGACTATTTGAATTGGACCAGCAGATGTACCGATAGCAATCATAGAATCGTTGGACACGGCTATTGATGTCACCGGTGATCGATACACAAATGGAATAGTTTCTTTGACGATATCGTTATCTGACAAATTTTCAATACTGTCGACATTGAATATCCCTGATAAATCAAACAAGTCTATTTCGTTACCACTGGTAATGAATGCAATTTTTGTATTATCCAAAGAAGTTGCGAAATTTATTGAATTGGCAACTTCAATTATTGGAACAAGTGATTCCAGATTTCTATCAAAATAATTTATATAACGAGTATGTGGAGTCCCCTTTTTCTTTTCTTTTCTACCAGTTACAATAATAAAAAATAAATGTTTAACTGATATGACTGATAATAACGGCAATGATGTACCCGATTGAGTTTTATTTATATCAATGGTAGATATTATTGGTTGAGAAACTTTATCTTTCCAATTCACAGTTAATATTTCTCCAGAAGTTTTAAATAATAACACTTGATTTCCATTAGTAACATCTATTTTCAAATCGGCTAAGTCATGTAAATCCAAATCAATAGTTTTAATACATTGTCGGGTTGAAATGAAATATACTCTCAATTGATGAGTTAATGCAATGATCACATATCGACCATCTTGAGAATAGACAGATGCAGTTGTTTGTGAACAAGGTAAATATAATGGTTTACCTCCTGTGGCCATGGATAATGACCATTCTGATATAGCACTCGGCATGATTAGAGTAAAAAGTATAGATTCACCAGAAGTACAGAAAGATGTCAGTGTTCCTTTTTCTTTTTTTGGAAAAGTCTCTATAAAATTTTTTTGTTTGGATGATGAGATGGTTTATAAGAGATGAGAGAGAGAGAGTAGTGTGATTTGGCACAAATAAAATCCTCACATATTTTCATTTTTTTTTTTCTTTTCTCAAACCATCACTAAAAGATTCATTACACATCAATCAAATAGAAAAGATATCATTTTCCATCACATAATATTCTTCATCTATATTCAAAATAACAAAACCCCCCAAAACTTTTCTTAAATAATGATTATTCCAATACGTTGTTTCTCATGTGGTAAAGTGGTAGGTGATAAGTGGCAAACTTATTTGGATTATTTACAAGATGAAACCCTCAGTGAAGGTGATGCTTTGGACAAATTGAAATTGAAAAGATATTGCTGTAGAAGAATGGTGTTGACACATGTTGATTTAATTGAAAAGTTTTTGAGATACAATCCATTAGAGAAGAAAGATATTAATTAAGGGAGAGGGGTCGAGCAGTTTCGCATATCCTAGGGCCTAGAGTTGACAGAGAACTCACATACATACATACAGTGGTAAGTTGATAAATAATTTCAACAAGTAAGAGACAGCAAAAAGTCTCCAATTTCATGTATTTTTAGATTATTAGTTTCATACTTTTTTTTTTACTTTGGTTTTTGTTATTGTTGTTATTGCATTTGAATATACATCAATTACGTTCTTATTTAGTTACAAATTTACGAACCTTATTTATTGTTTGCCTTGGCACTGTCAATAGCTTGAATGTATTCATAGAACCAAGCTTGTAATTGCAAATGACTGTCAAATGGTAATTTCTCATCAACACTGTGAATATGGGTTTCACCAATGAAATCACCAATAAAAGCTGGAGTGAATCTGAAAATGTTTCTAGTCAAGTTCCAGTAGTGTCTGGTATCGGTGTTACCTGTCATAATAGCTGGAGCAGTGATGACAGGATATGTAATCTCTGGGAAAACCAAATCTTCATAAACGTGTCTAGTAACACCAGACAAATATTCCCAAACAGTATCATTAGTTGGGGTGACAGGAGCAGCATTCAAGAACCCAGCAAAGTTGGTAACATTAAACAAACCCGAATCATTTTTAACTTTGAGAACATCTTTACCAAAAGCAGAAACTGACAAGCCATGTCTTTTGGCAACTTCAACAACTCTAGAAACAAAATGCTCTTGGACTTCAGCTACACTGGTACCAATAGCAACTCTGTGGTTCACTAATAACTTGACATGTTCTGGTAAGGCATTAGCTTTTTCACCACCATTGATAATATCAAGAGCTTGAGAAGTTCTGATCAAATATTTGGTCAATCTATTTTTAGAGATTCCTTCGACTAATTTGGAATTGGCAAACTTGTCGTAACCAGCTCTTAAAATTGCCTTTTTAAAAGAAGATGGGATATTGTTTTTTGGATCATGAAGAGCTAAACATTGAGCAAAATTCAAAATAGGGTTTTCTGGTGGCAAAAGTGGACTGTATGGGTCCTTTTCAATAATGTATCCCAATTCAGAAATAATACCAATAGAAGTATGATCAGGTGGGATAGAAGAATGACCACCTGGAGTAGTCAATTCTACTTGAATATCAACGTAACCCTTTTCAGCAGTACCTGGAAGAGCAACAATAGTGTTGGTTAATTCTTGAACGGTAAGTCCAGCACCTTCATCAATAAGAGCATATACAGAATCTTGACCAAAAGTTTCTTCCAAGTATTTACCGATATGAGCAGCACCATGATAACCAGAAGTTTCTTCATCAAAACCAAATGCAGCAAGAATAGATCTTTTTGGTTGGTACCCTTTTGCTAACAAAAGTTCCAAAGTTTCCAAAATAGCAATCAAGACGTTTTTACAATCGGCAGCACCTCTTCCGTAAATGTATTCACCATCATAATGACCTTCAAATGGTGGATAGGTCCAGTCTTTAAGAGTATCTTTTTGAACTGGAACGGTGTCTTGATGAGCAGTCAATAAAACTGGTTTCAAAGATTTATCAGAACCTTTCCAATGATAAACCAAACCATAAGTGTTAACTTTGGTAACTTTCAAGTTTTTGTAAACCAATGGGAAAGTTTGTTCCAAATAATCATGAAATTTAGCAAATTTTGCCCATACTTGTGGAGCATCATCAACAGCAGGTTGTTTATCAAAAACTTGAGTATCAACTTGAATGGCACCAGCTAATCTTTTAATGGATTCCTTTTTGTATTTTTTATCGTGCAAAATTTCCAACACAGTTGAATTGTCCTTATAATAAGATTCTGGAGCAATTGGTTCGTAGAGTGGACATAATGAACTTTCTTTTGGAATTGGTGTTGTTACAATTTTCAAATAATTGAATAAATTAGTAGAAAATAAAGTTACCAACAAGGCAACAAATACAACCGAACCAATAATGATTGATTTTCTTTTATTAGATCTAAAGTTTTCGTCCAATGGAAGTCCAATCATTTTTTAAAAGAATTAATTAAATATGATGAATGATAGAAATTAAAGGAAAAAGAAGAAGAACAAAACAAAAGTTTAATTGAAAAAAAAGGGAGAAATGAATATTGAATTATTCAGCTTTTATATTGCTGATAGATGTTGAAAAAAAAACGGAAGAATGGGGATAGCAAAACTGTGGGTGAGATTAACTCATCTATGGCGCTAAAAGTCTTTTTTTTTTCTCTTTTATTAGGGGGCACATAAATTATTCTTTTCATTGATAATCCCGAGTCCGTTTTTTGTTCATTATTCGGAATATATTACCGTATTGGGAACGATAATTATTATTAGTTCTCCCCGATGGTTCGATTTTGCTGGTGCAAAAATATAAATCCGATATTACTTTATTGGTGTTTTAATAAATCCGTTTTAAAAGTTCGTAGACATATACAGGATGATAATAATTTAACGGATTTATAAGTTGGAATCATTTGGATGAATCCGCTTGGGGAGACGTTTTCCAATTTTAGAAGTTTAACTATCAATTTTATGTGACATCCGAGTGTACACATTTTGTGAATTTGATCTTATCAACTCACTTGGTGTACCATGGCATTTATAACAACACTTTTTAGAATCGGCTGAGTTACATGCATTTCCTCTATTTGTAGATTAATGGAAATTCATAAAATCGTTCACATTTTTTTCTATAATGAGTACCATTCTGTTTCCATAAGTAGGGGACTAAAAAATAATTGATATCTCTAATCAGTGACAGCTCTAGTCAACTTGACCGTAATGTTTTGACGACCATTATATTTCTTGTTTGAACTATTGATTTATGAGTGTTGTCGTAACAAAAGATCAATTCCCGTCAAAACGCATTTGGCACTTAATCTTTGATTGAACCGATTTTGATCTCAAAACATAGTACCAAGGTCAATTATGTTCGCTAATGAAAGAAAGCTGTGACGAAAACCTCAAATTCATGAAGAAAGAATTACTGTTGTGGAAAATAAAAAAGTCTTTCTTCTGATACTTTACAAGTCCCTCAACCACAAATACAAAAATGAAAGTTACCCATCGATCTTTTTCATTGGTTAAGAATTAATACGAGAATATCAAATTATCTTAGAGAGGGTCCCACAGAGCAACTTTCTGAGGCACACGGTCACCAACATGATTTGTTATAAAAAATTCAACCAAATTTTGGAAAAAATGAAAACAAAACAAAACAAAATCTGAAACATCCCGAAAGTCACAAATGCTTGATTACTTAAAATTACTTATTTGCTTCAAGACGCTATTATTATTATTATGACATAATACTACTTGAATAACAGTGAACTGTAATTGTATTAAGAACAAATCATAACAAAGGAAGATGATGACGATGATGATGACCCCTTGAAATATCCAGGGCACATGCATTGTGATGATAATTCATCTTTTTTGTCAAGACGATAGTTAATGTTACAAGCACTTTATTGGGCTCGAAATAGTGGTAAATAGGTCCATAGATATGACCTGTTACAAGTTTATTTCGATGATCAAGCCGCCTCTGTGATTACGGCAATTATTTTACTATTGATAATGAGTAAAAGTTCACAACCAATAGAAGATATCCACCCAAGCAATTTCTCTCGACGAACATCTTTAGAATAGTTGGTATAATAACCTTACGAAACATTAATAAAGAAATTGTACCCGATCTTGTTTTCGAGTCAAAAACAAAGAAATCAAACCTAGAATCAACAATGTTCTAGCCATCATCTCCCGCCACCCAAGTGATGTACCCCTATTTCTTGATTCTATTATTTTCTGACCCTGTGAGGGAACAAAGATACTATCTTTAATAAAGAAACAAAACCTCAACAACAACAACAACACACTAACACACTAAGAAACTAAAACTTGACGACAATATGATATTGTGATATATTAATACTGCCCAACATTCATCGTCGTCAAATCAGAATTCAGAGCAAAAAAGAGACGTTTACGTTACATTCCCCGATGTTTTTGTGACGTAACAAGCCGAAGAGAGGGAAAAAAAAAGTATGGTTATTGAAAATCTAGTTAGGATCTACTTTCCTTTTTGTCTCATCTATTTATCAAACACTATCAACGCGTTTTGAATTGACGACCAGATCTATATCATCTAGTTTATAATATTCTTTGTCAGATCTGAATTGATCAATGTGTGGTTGTTGTTTGTAGTTTTTTGTTGGATTTAAACTACTCACAAACATCAAGCTTTTGAGTAAGAATTGAATCAAATTCAATATTGTCTTGTCACTTTTTTTCTGCGTGGTACACTACTACGAAACAAAATTTAAATTGTCGTGTTCTTTTTGATAATTTGTTTGTTATAATTTTTTTGCTTGTGTGAAAAAAAAAGAGAAATGATAATTCGTTTTTTTTATAGGGGTTTTTCTAATTCAACTCTTATAATAAATTAACTTATCAACACCGTAAATATAATTAAACCAACTGTGTTGCGCCATAAATAAATAAGTTGTTTCGGGATCAACACATCTCCAACAAATTGAATCGTAGGTGAAAATTTTTTTTTTACTAGTAATTGGTAGTAATGGTGTTCACGAGTATTTTTTTTTGGGAGTATTTGTGTCCCTTACAAGAAATAAAGCCAGGGCCATGAAAAAAAAATTAATACAAAACAAAATATTCGTATCAGCACAGCAGCACTTCCCCCCCTTTCCCCTTTGGCACGCCCTAAAAAGAATTTACTCATGTAGTCGTTATCACTTCAACACCACACAAGAATACCTCGAGTGAAAGAAAATTGCTTGGGGAATGTGTGTAATTGGCTATGTAGAATTTGGTATTAATAACATTTCTACTGTTTTTCTTGTGCCATAACATACTTTTATCGCGATATATTGCAAAGCCCCCCCTTCTAGCTCCTAATAAAAAAAACCCACATTACTATTATATTTAAAGTGTGAATTGGAGGGGACAAAAACAGAACAATGAGCAATTTATAATAGTGAATAACCTTTAGCAAAAAAAAAACATTGTAAATTCAATATTTGACGATGGATTTAACAAACAATCAATCAAATTCTTAGTGTTGAACTGAACTGAAGTGATATTTTTTGCCATATGCACAAAATCTTAAATATTCAAGTCTACACGAGAAAACCCAAAAAAAATGTTATTGTTTCAAAAATTAATGCTTATGTAATACAACGCCAAATTTAAACCATTTTTTTTGTGGTTACTAAAAAAAAAACAAACAAAACAAATAAAAAAAAAGGATTACAAATTTCAGGCACATTGTTTAAATTTACTGACGCCAATTATTGTTTGATTCAAGTATAAGTTGAGAATGATTTTCCCAATTTATTAAAACTACATACAAAAGAATATTAACCTTTCTATTTTCTTTATTTTTTCAATTTAAAAGATATAAAATCGTTTCACCTTTTCTTTAAAATTATAATTTTCAAGACTTACCTTATTTGCGTTTTCTAATCGCGTCCACTCCTTTATTACTACTATTAGCTTAAGTCTTTCGTTCAAAAAACAACTACAATGCGTGCCAACTATTTGTTATTATTAGCTGCCACAGCTGTTCAAGCTGCTCCATTCATTAAGAGATATGAAAACACTACTGCTCCAGCCAGTCAATTGTCCACTTCATTGGCTGATGGTTCCACTACCATTCTTGGTTCTTCATCATCCAGTGTTGAAGAAGATGAAACCATCACTTCCACTATCGTTCAATATGTTACTGTCACTTCTTCTGACACCACTTACGTTTCTGCCACCAACACTTTGACTACTACTTTAACTACTAAACCAACTCCAGTTATCACCACTGAAGCTGAAGATGACGAAGAAGACAATGAAACCATTACTTCCACCATCCTCCAATACGTTACTGTTACTTCTTCTGACACCACTTACGTTTCTGCTACTAACACTTTGACTACTACTTTAACTACCAAAGCAGCCGAAGCTACTGAATCCGAAGAAGAAGAAAACGAAACTATCACTTCCACCATTCTTCAATACGTCACCGTCACTTCTTCTGACACCACCTACGTTTCTGCCACCAACACTATAACCAGTGTTTTGACTACCAAAGCAGCAGTATCTACCAACGACGTCAGTGAAAATGCCAAGGCTGCTACTACTGAAGATGATGGTGAAACCACTACTTCAACCATTACTAGTATCGTTACTATTACTGATGCCAATGGTAACACCGAAGTGTTGACCGAAGTTGCAGCTGAGACCAGTGGTGCAGAAGATGCTTCCTACTGTGTTCCTACTACTGTCACTGTTACTGTCACTGCTGAACAAACTTCCGAAGTTGTTTCAACTATTGTTCACACTACCCAAGTTCCACTTACTGCTGAATTTACCCTTGATGATACCACTACTACCCTTACATCTTGGGTCGACTTGACTTCTACAGATCTCGTCACCATCACTTCTACTTCAAGTGTCTATGATTCATACTCAACTGGCGCTTCTCAATCCCATCCAATTTCCTCATACTCCAACTACACAATTTCGGACTATGCCCCACCAATCAGTTCTTACTACTCTTTGTAAAGAGCTTGATATGAAAGTTTGTGATAGTGATACTACTACCGCCGCCACCACCACACCTTTAGAGTAAAGATTTGTTTTTAAAAAAATCATTCTCATCATTTTTTTTTTATTGGTTTTCCATTTTATGTCGTTTTTGACGTTACTCATTTGTTTTTATTGTATTTTGATAACTGGGTTTATTTAAATTTTTGCTTTTTTTATTTTTATTTTTAACATTGTTATTCCTTTTTCCTTTGATTATTTCTTTAGTGGTTGGTGTTATTTTGATTTTTGCTTACATTTTTGCTTACATTGTTATATTTGTTATTCCTTTGTTAGAGTTTTTTTTTATTTTTGCCCTTTTCCCTTTTGGATTTTTTTATCATTGTCTGTCTTATTCAATGGTTTTCTAGTCTAAAAATTTTGGTCTAGTTGCTATTTCATATCTCTGTTCATTATCTCTATCCTTTTCTTAGAAACATCATTCTCTCTCTTTCTCTCTAACATTCCTCTCTCTCATATTCTCTACAATTGTCTAGATAGATTTTTTATAGTCCTTATTGTTTTTTATTTCTCTAACTATATGTATCATTTTTTATTCTTTTACATATATCTTTACTCTTCTTTCTCTTTTTATTTTTTTTGGATATAATAAATAAATATACATTTGCCGTGTTATATTCAAAGATGGATTGATATTGGAATTGGAATTGAAATTGGTGTTGCAAAAAAAATAGCAACCAAAAAAAATGACAACATCAACAACAACCACGAATAGGAGAAAAAATAAAAAAAGAAAGGGAAAGAAAGAAAGGAAAACAATAGAGGTGGTTTGATTACATAAGCAACCAAAATTTCTCGCGTCTTTCGCTCTGTTTGTTTTTCTGCCTTTGAAAGGGATGACAGCAGCAGAAAAGCAAGAAGAAAAAAAAACAACACCTAAAATTCTTCATTTGTTTTGAGTTGGCCCTACATTCAAAGATCCAATTTAGCAGTCATCAAGAATATTTACAATCGATCGACCTCAGTCATCACCAAATAGTCAAACCAATTATTAAATGTCATCACGATCAAATTCTCCGTCGAAAACCTTAACGGAAAACATTGACAAGTCATTTTCGCCAATAAAAATTAATCTTACTGCTACTGATGATAATTCACCAAACAAACTGATTATCCATCACAAAACTCCGCTGCGGATCGTCCATCATCCTCATGGATTATCTGCAAAACATGAAGCACGTAGAAATACTATTGGTTATAGTAACAGCATTAAACGAAGGGGATTAGTTCATACACCATTAATACCTCCAGGGTCAGTTAGGAATCCAATTACTTCCCCAAGGTTGGCCGTTAGACCACCAATAAATTTAGAAAGTATAAAAAGAACCAATCAAAAAATGGCTCAGCAGATTAAATTGGCATTTCCTGCTAATAACGACGACGATAAAGAAAATGAATTGCATTTGGATTTATCTTCTGACCCAGACGAAGATTATAGTTCTCCGATAAAAAGGCACACAAGACCTCGTAATGATGGTGACGATGACAATGAACATAGTGAACATTTGAGTAAAATTCCAAAATTGTCAAGACCCAGCGAAGAGAAACAAACGTTACCGGAAACTGATACAAATGAAGTTGAAGAAATAAAGTCAATTGAGGACAATCTGATAGAAGAAAACAACAGATCTAACTTAGCTATTGAGGAAGAAAATGACAATGACAGTGATAATGAAGAAGATGATGATGATATTACAAAAGAGAGTCGTGGCTCTACTGTGTATCATCAGAATCAAACCCTCGATAATACTCAAATAAGCAAAATTATTCGAGAAGATCTCAAGCTTGATTATATTACTCCTGAAAGAGCAACTGAAGCGGTTGCACAAAGTCCCCATCCACATCATCAACACATTAGACTTATAGAAGAAGATAAAACTGAAGATTTTGGGAAATTTAATGATACTACTAGTCCTTTGAAAACTAGAAACCAAGACGAGAATGAATTTGATGACGAAACTGCTAATCTCACTTTGCTGCGACAACTTGAAAATGAACCTACAATTAATTTTTTAATGTCACCAAACTCAAAACCAGTCTTTTCAAAAGATCAAGTTAATAAAATTCAAAAGGAACACGAATCCAAAGTAGATACATTATTGCAACAGTTGAATTCAAGAGATGATAAAATTAAACAATTGTATGATGAATTAGCAAAAGTGAATGAACAATTGATTTCAAGTCAGAAAGAACAAAGAGCTTTAAATGATGAAAAAAGCAAATTGGCCAATTCGGAAAACTTGTTAACAATTCAATTACACCACAATGAAAGAGAACTAGCTTCATTGACTAAAAATTTTAGACTCAAAGAAAGTTCACTTAATAATTTGAAACGTAAATTGAATGAACAAAAAATGAGCATTGATGAAACGCGTCATGAAAATGATACTTTGAAATCAAAAATAAATGAATTACAATCACTTGAAAGAGACTTGAAGGCTGAAATAGTGGAAACAAGCAATTCCAATATTGAAAGTACATTGAAATTAGATCAAGTAATAAAGGAAAAAGAGGAATTGTGGATTAAAAATCAAGAATTGAATGAGAAATTACAAAGTTTTGAATCCAATTCAAGTTCTAAATATGATAAATTGAAAGATGAGTATGAAGATTTACTGGAAAGAAATCAAACCTTGGTTGATGATAACAAAAGATTAGAAACAGAAAAATTTGAATTAGAAGACAGAACCAAAAAACTAGAAACAGTTAATCAAAAATTAAAGGATGATAATACCAATAATGAAAATTTGATTAAAGAATATGAAAAAGTGGCAACATCGAGAATTGAAGAGTTGGAGTCGGAAAGAGATTCTACAATTGAAGAAATTTCCAAGCATAAACAAATTGTACATGATTTAGAAACACAAGTTGAAAACTTAAAACAACAATATAATGACAAAGAGAAGACCAATAAAGAACTCGAATTGAGAATTGAGGAACTTGAATCTAAATCAGTTTCTAATGATGAGTTACAAGAATTGAAAAGAAAAATTGATGCAAAGGATAAAGAAATTGAAACCAAAGAAAAAACCATTGAGGATTATTTATCCAAGATGGATGATTTAGTGGATCATATCAAACCATTGAAAAAGGAAAATGAGGACTTGAAACAAGAACAACAAAAACTTATTCAAGAGGTTTCCTCATTAAAAGATAAATTAGAAAAGAGTAAGATACAAGCCGATGAAGACTTAGATAAATTGAGTAAATATTTATATGCTGAATATGCCGCTAAACATATCAAAAAATTAGAAGGGATTATTAAAGAGAATAAAAAGTTGGAAAGAGAACTTGAATTTTATAAAATGAAATTGGAAAAAGCTAATAAGGAAGCAGAATTGTTATCGGAACGTAAAGTTTCATCATCATCAAAAACTGCTCTTAGTCCTAAAATCACAGCAGCACCTAAAAACCGGGCAAACATTAATTAGGATATATATATATACAAGCTATACAGAAAGTAGAAAGAAAGTACTTATTTATTGTTTCAATTTTGAGTAAGAATTGCAAATTTCACAACTGTAGTAATAACTGTAATGTTCTGTGGGGATGCCGCTATTGGAGTGAATAAAATTTCACACCATGAAGTTTCAGAAATGTCAGAGAAGGATAATATTTTCCTAATAAATTCAAAATGAATTGTACAAACCTAATGCTAACTTTGAACTCTTGAACAGTCTATTGAAAATATAGTAACATTTGAATAATCTATAATCTTATCTAAACTTCTTGAATAAAACTGTAAGGTGGAAGTAGTTTTAGCAATCTTACACGACTACCAACTTTTCAAAACCAATTTTTTTTTAAACGTCGAGTAAAAAAAAGTAAAACTAATGACCACATTTATTTCCATTGCCATTGGGGAATTAGAATTGAACAGAAATTATCAATAGTTCAAAGATTCTAATATATAGTTGAAGGGAGTTTTAAATATTTTTTTTAGTGTTATTTCAATTGTTCATATCTTGTTGGATTATTCACATTTAGTAATAATTTAAAAAGCAAACCAAACAAAAGCAATTAAAAGTGTCACATATAATATTCATATATAGATCAATTTAATACTAAATTATAAAAACAAAAAAAACATTAAGCAACTATAGATTTAAGTCAATAATAATAACAATAATAATCATGTCCAATACTGAAACAAGTAAATTATATGAAAGTGTCATTGAAGATGTCATAAATGATTCAAGACAAGATTTTGAAAATAATGGTATTGATGAAAGTACATTACAAGAGTTGAGAAGAATATGGTGTGAGAAATTGACACAATCCGGAGTTGCAAAATTCTCATGGGATGAAGAAGAAGAGGAAGAAGAACCAGTTGAACAAGTAGATGTAGATGTTGAAGTTGGACAATCAGCACAACAAGCAGCAGAACAACCACAAGCTGCAATTAATGACACTGGAGCAACTGAAAGTAATACATCTGCTACAACTGAAACTACTGTCAAAAAAGAAGCTACTGCCAGTAATTCGGGATTACCTGATGGTCAGTTATCTTATAACACCACTGATAGTCTAGGAATAGAAATACCATCGATACTGCGAGAGAAAGCCAATGGTACAGAAGAAACCGATAAAAATGGTGATGGTAATGGTGATGATAATCATGGATTAATTGTTCCAAAAATTGAACAAGCTGATGGTCCAATTTTTTTCGACAATAAACAATTCAAATCCAATAAAAAATTGAGTCAAGTTGATGGTGAATCGGAATTTGATGAATTTGAATCCGATGGTGATTTATCTGATGATATTAATTCTGAACTTGATTCTGATTCTGATAAAGAAGAAGAAGATGATGATGAGGAAGAAACCAATTTTGCTCTTTGTCTTTTTGATAAAGTACAAAGAATTAAAAATAAATGGAAGAGTACATTAGTTGCTGGGATTGCTAATATTAATGGGAAAGATTATGTTTTCCATAAAGCTAATGGTGAATCAGAATGGTAAAACATTTAAATAGAAATAAAAGAGTCTATCCTTTCTCTTTTTTTTTTCATTCGTTAGTAGAGTAGTTGTTCCTTTTTGAATTTAAATACAAAAATACATTCAAAATAATTCTTAAAAGTTTCTTCTATCATATCGAAATCACTTTTAATGTTCTATAGCCACCTATTATTATGGGCACAATGAATTAGTGTTAAACCAATCTTCAGGAGGACAAGATTGTCGTGTATACTGAACTTGTCAAGTTTTTTGACATCAAACAGAACTGTCAAAATCTCTTGATGTACTGTCATATTTCACTAAAGAGTGGTGCCAAGCAGAATGATTAACATCTTAAAGTGCAAATTCAATTATACTTGGCAACTGTTGTTGTTGAATTAGATTGTTCATTATTTTTACTTAGTTAAAAGTGGGTTTTACTAGGTTGCAGATAATAACACAAAATTAAAGTCTATTAAATTAACCATTGTCACCTCGTGGCCCTCAATTCAGCCCACCAAATAATTTACTATTTATAAACATTTTTTTCATACCACATGGGGTGGAATAAGAGAGAAAGGGCTCTTAATTTTTGCTCTTGTCTCCTATTGTTTGACTGGACTTCGCTTCAATTTCATTAATTACATTGCCGAATCTGGAACAAATTTTTACGAATCTGTTATAGTCCTCGTTTCGAAAGATACAAGACGATTGAAATAACCATAACTCTAAATTTGTTCACCAGAGGTAAACCAACTCATCCAATCAATTGGTAATAAGATATACCCCATGTGGGATTCGTAAGTTGAAATTCTGCAGCTTTTGTGTATTGTTTTTTTTTTTTTGAGACTATATCGACGTACCGATAAGATGACCCCTAATTCATTTTTATCCCCGTTGGAACGGCATCAAAAATAGATTAGAGATACATTTTCGGATAATAACAACAATAAGATGTAATATTGAATCAAATAATTAACAATGAAATATGTAAATGAAATTCTAAATACCATTTGGCTTCCTCAAAAGAAATGTGGAATATAAATATACCATAAAATTTCTACCAAATTATTTTCAGAATATAGAAATCCCAAAAAAGAGTGAAAAATAAGTGACGAACTACAATCATAATATGCTTTCTCAATCCTTTTTGATAGCTCTTGCTGTTATTCCTGTTACTTTAGCCTCACCTTACTACAATCCTTACTTTGGGAAATATTTCCATGGTCAAAGAACTTCAGGTGATTCTTCGTCGTCAGGTAACTTTTATCCAGTTAAAGATTGTTCTGCCTTCATTGACCAAAACCCAGAAACTTCTTGGTCTTGTCATAACAAGTCACCAGTATCTTCTGCAAACTCTTGTTGTTTTGAAGAAAATGGGATCATTTTGCTGACTCAATTTTGGGATTATAATACTACTTTGTTGGAAATTGCGGTTAATGGATCTACCAGTGACATTGTTGAAGCTGAATTGAAAAGTAAGCTTGACACTGTTTACAATGATTTGAGTAGAACTTTCACCATTCATGGAACCTGGGATGATTTCTGTAATGGTTCTTACCCACAATACTGTAACAAAAGTTTAGAAGTTAGCGATGAAAAAGATAATCTTACCCATATTTTGGTTGATCAATTTAAAGAAGTTGAATTATATAATATCATGTCCAAATATTGGATTGACACCATTGCTAGTAATGTGGACAGCAGCGCCTCTACAGCCTTATGGGAACATGAATATAATAAACATGGTACTTGTATGACCACATTGAGTCCATCCTGTTTCACCAGCCAAAACTATACTCGTTTTGAAAATGTTGTCAATTTTTATAAGAAAACTGTTGAAATTTGGTCACAATTGGATACTTTTGAGTTTTTAGCTGCTGCAGGAATTTACCCTACTGTTTCAAGAAAGTACAAGTTGAGTCAAGTTCAAGAAGCTTTACAAAAAGCTCATGGTGCTGAAGTGTATGTTGGATGTTTGAATAATTCCATCTCAGAAATCTGGTATTTCTACAACTTGCAAGGAAGTATTTTGACAGGTACTTATAAGCCAATTGATACCACAACCAATACTAAATGTAAAGATGAAGTGTGGTACATCCCTAAATAAGTGCTGAAATTAAACAGAGCACAACCTAATCACAATAAAAAGTCGAATCGTTGAAAAATATATAAATTTATTATTACCCTTTCTTTATACCATGTTTAATATATCATTGATTATTTGAGTTAAGAGGATGGTGGTGCGTAATAGTTATACCGAAATTGATCTCAAGAACACGACATCAATTTTCATTAAAATTTCTTTCAATTTGCAACCAATTAATAAAAGTGTTCTACTTATTCTTCCCTCTTCTCATCTTAAACTGGCTATTCAACTAAAATTCATAAAACATTGATGGCAATGAACTTTTGACATTCTTCTTTTTGCTAAGCATTCGAACTAAGCCACAAATTTAAGCTGCACGAAACGCCTAAACCTTGAATGGTGGTGATAATTCGAATTTATTATCATAACAAATGTCTTCTGAGTTAATTTTGCCGTCATCTGGCATCTTTGTTTACCAGGTTGTAGTGCGTTGTAATTGTTTCACCAAATACCATTTGTGTTGAGGTATTAGTTGTTTTCATAAACTTGTTCAATAAAGAGAGGCGCAGTTTAGTACACACAAAAATATTAAAATATCCACTAAACAAGATTCTATCTTTTTTTTTTCTTGGTTTCAATAATTGTTGATTGTATTTAATCTGTTTTGTACCTGTAAATTCATCTTGTAACATATGTAACCACACAAGAACACGGCAATTTTATATTTGAGTGGTGGTGGATAAGACGGGACGGGAAAATGGCTTGATCCCAGTGGTAGTATCACCACCACCACCATATACTACGGATTTACGCATCAAACTTCGGTGGCTAGAAAAAATACTAAAAAGCTTTGACCAACATGTTTCATTTATCAATTTGCTAGTGTGACTTATAAGTCAATTGGCAATTTATTTAATATACGTTGCGTAAACACGTATGTTCCTTTCATTTAATCAATTATACTTTCGAATTCACACCGCTCTACACGTTAGTACCAGTTTCTCCTCTTTCTAATCACCACTTTTACCACCATCGAGAAGAATTTAGTTTCAAAAAATTGGTTTTATCTGATTTCCTTTTTTTTCTTCGGAACAACAAAATTTTTTTTTTTCCCTTTCTCTATAATTCCTTACAGTTCCTTTTTTAATACACTCATTTGTTCTATATAAACCCAATTTCCATACCAAAGATTTAACTACAGATTCAACTTTATAGAATCCTACATTGAGTCACCTGTCTCATCATTTGGTCATTAATTTACAACTACAGTGAATCATACAATTAGATTTGTTAATTTGTATTTTGTTTTAGATTTTTTTGGAGTGATTTGTTGATCCTATGTTATATTGAAGTTTTCGGGAACATCATACTAGTGATAATAACAACAAGAATATGAGTGATACACAAACCTCACTGACATCTCAGACAGGAATACAGAATAATTCAAATTCTCTGGAACCTAGCAACAATAATTCACTACAAGTGCCTACCCCACCTACTACTAGAAGAAAACGTGGTTTATCGTTGAGGTCCCAGCTTTTCAATAAAGCATTCAATATCCAACCACAGCCATCAGAAGAAATACAATCATCTGTACCACATTTGCAATCACCGGAATCAAACAACAATCTAGCGAATGAAACAAATACATATCCAACTTTTGACCATCCTCAACAAAATATAGAACTTCAAAATATTCCAATAACACCTGAAATCAATGTTTACGAAGCACCAGATCAATTCCCCACATCCTTGACATCTATATCGAATAATGATTTACATACAAATTATCCATCGCATTTAAGCAGATCAACCACACATTTGACAGCGGGGTCCAACAGGACAAGTATTAGCACACAGTCTTTTATTTCCAAAAGAGAAAGATCCGACTGGAAACGTTATGGCAGCAAAAATAGATTCTACCAAGTTTTAGTAGACATCAAAAATAGGATTTTCCACATAAAAGATTTACCCCCTACTGAAGAAGGACGTATAATTCCTTTGACGGTTGACCCCAAATCTACAAATTCATATTACCAAGATGAGTATTACGATAAAAAATCCAAAGGATATATTGACGAAAGATCTAATGAACCATATATCGACAATATGATAACCTCTTCCAAATACACAGTGTACTCTTTTTTGCCAAAACAGTTGAAGGCCCAATTTTCTAAAGTTGCAAACTGTTATTTTATGGTTGTTGCCATTATGCAAATGATTCCTGGATGGTCTACTACCGGTCATTTCACCACAATTATCCCGTTATGTATTTTCATGTCCATATCAATAGCTCGTGAAGGTTTCGATGACTGGAAAAGACATGGTCACGATAAAGAGGAAAATAACAAACGAACAACTGTCATAAAGGAAGACGAAGAATTGAGCAATTTTGACACTCACTCAATCACCACAATAATGACAGAAACAATACCGGTCACGAATAGACACCACGCAAGTGATATCAACAACAACAACAACAACCACAACAATAAGAATAGTCTAAATAACTTATTGGCAATTTCATCAGCCTCTTCACTCTCTGACATTGACGATTCAGTTTCCAAAGAAGATCTTTGTTTTACAAACTCCGAATTGATGCGACGCTACAATCTTAAAGAATATACCACGAAATGGAAAAATGTGAAAGTCGGGGACATAGTCAAAATCAATGAGAATGAATGGTTTCCTACTGACGTGATTTTGATAGCTACCAGTGAATTGGAAACCCAAGAGGCTTTTGTTGAGACAATGGCTCTTGACGGGGAAACAAATTTGAAACAAAAAAGTCCGCATCCAGAGATAGCTAAAAAGGCATCGACTGTAACCGGATTAAAGAATCTACGCACACTAGTTACAGTTGAAGATCCAAATAAGGATCTTTATAATTTTGAAGGGTCTTTTATTTTAAACGGCGAAAAGCATCCACTTGGACCAGATAATGTTGTTTACCGTGGAAGTATTTTGAGGAATACCAAATCAGTATTGGGACTCGTAATATTCACTGGAGAAGAAACAAAAATTAGAATGAACAATATTAAAAACCCACGTACAAAGGCACCAAAGTTGCAAAAGAATATCAATTATATTGTCATTTTTATGGTGTTCGTGGTAGTAATGTTATCTGCATTTTCAACAATGGCACAAAGACTACAGTTTGAAAGTTACAAGAATCGAGCTTGGTATTTATATGGACAAGACGCCGGGGTTGCTGCAACATTGATGGGATTTATTATTATGTATAATACACTCATTCCGTTGTCACTTTATGTAACAATGGAAATAATCAAAGTTATGCAATTGTGTTTTCTTCAATTTGACATAGATATGTACCATGTGGAAACCAACACTCCAGCTGATGCAAAGACAGCAACAATTTTAGAGGAATTGGGTCAAGTTTCTTATATTTTCAGTGACAAAACTGGGACACTTACTGATAACAAAATGATTTTCAGAAAATTTAGTGTTTGCGGAGTAAGCTGGTTACATGATTTGGATATTATGTTGAGTGAAAAGCAAGAACCCAATAGTCAGGTGACAGCACCTTTAGTACCAAGGCACAGTGTACATATTCAATCCCCAGTGACGAACAGAAAAAGCATCAATGGCAGGTCATCAATAGAATCTACACATAGAGACAGCACAACCTCAATAGTACGTGAAAGTATGGATATTCCATCACCAAGAACAAGTACGGCAGCTTGGAAATCATCGGCACAGCCAAACAAAGTGCAGGACTTATCAAATTCGTTGCAGTTGTTAAGACATATTCAATCACACCCTCAAACTTTGTTTGCCAAAAAAGCCAAATTCTTTTTATTATCAATTGCATTATGTAACACATGCTTACCGAAAAAGAAGGAGAACGAGTCAAAATGTAATTCTAATAATTCGACTTTTTCATTGGAGGAGACAGGAACGGAAGAGGATCCACAAGATGATGCTTGTATTACCTACCAAGCTGCTTCTCCTGATGAATTGGCATTGGTTCAAGCTGCCAGGGATTTGGGATTTGTTGTATATGACAGACAAAATAGCAAATTAACCATAAAGACTTACCCTGATGGATTTAGCAATGAGCCAAAATATGAAGAGTACCAAGTTTTGGATGTTATAGAGTTTTCATCAGCAAGAAAAAGAATGTCAATTGTGGTTCGATTCCCTGATAACAGAATTTGTTTATTTTGTAAAGGAGCAGATAATGTGATTTTAGAAAAATTGAAAAATTCTAAATTGGCACAAGCTAAAGCCAGAGAGATTTCCTTACAATCCGCAGAAAGAAAAACACAAGAAGCGGATGTTATTTTGCAATCACGACTTTCTCAAGAGGTTGAAGCAAGAAAATCTGGATTATCGTTCCGTCACAGTTTGAATTTGGGGAGTGCCAATTCTACACGGATTAACACTATAGATAACGCCTTAATGGGCACAGAAGAAGGGGAGATTGCAGATATAGCATTAAAGGCAAGAAAATCATTACATTTCCAACAATCAAAAAAGTACAACTTGGATTCAGAAGAATGCGAAGATGGTGCAGAAACGTCTCCCAACACAACCACCGTTGGAGGAATATCTTCCGAATTACCCCCACATTATATTCCCAATGATAAGCTTTTGGTCAATGATGAGTTTTTAATTGAAAAAACTTTAGAACACATAGAAGAGTTCTCTACTGAGGGCCTTAGAACTTTACTTTATTCTTTCAAGTGGATGGATAAGAAAGAATATGAAATATGGAGTCAAGAGTATGGCGAAGCAAAAACAGCTTTGAGTGATAGATCCAAGTTAGTAGAAAAAGTGGGAGCAAAAGTTGAAACCAATTTGCAGTTATTGGGCGCCACAGCTATTGAAGATAAATTACAGGATGGAGTAAGCGAAGCTATTGACAAATTGAGACGTGCAGGTATCAAGTTATGGATGCTTACTGGTGATAAGAGAGAAACAGCCATAAACATTGGGTATTCTTGTCGTCTTATTAAAGACTATTCCACGGTTGTCGTTCTTTCAAATGACGAAGGTAGAGACGCGTTAGTGGATCGATTAACTTCTTCGACCCAAGAAATCAAGGCAGGAAGAGTTGCACATAGTGTTATGGTAATAGATGGTGGTACTTTAGCTGATGTTGAGCTGGATCCAACTTTATTAACTTCTTTTCTCGAATTATGTGTCGAAGTTGATTCTACAATATGTTGTCGTGCATCTCCTTCGCAAAAAGCTAATATGGTGACAGCAATTCGAAATTTGAAAAAAGATTGCGTCACTCTTGCAATCGGTGATGGTGCCAATGATATTGCCATGATTCAAAGTGCTGATATTGGAGTAGGAATCACAGGAAAAGAAGGGTTACAGGCGGCTCGTTCAGCAGATTATGCAATTGCACAATTTAGGTTTTTGTTAAAGTTGTTACTTGTCAATGGTCGGTACAATTATGTCAGAACATCGAAATTTGTTCTATGCACATTTTACAAGGAATTGTTGTTTTACTTGACACAATGTATTTACCAAAGAAATACCTTATTTTCTGGATCTTCAATGTATGAGAGCTGGTCTTTATCAATGTTTAATACATTGTTTACATCGTTGCCTGTTATTTGTGTTGGTATGTTTGACAAGGATTTGAAACCAGCAACCTTATTGGCGGTTCCCGAGTTGTACGCCAAGGGGAGACTTTATCAAGCTTTCAATTTAAAACTTTTCATTTCGTGGATGGTGCTTGCAACCTTGCAAAGTGTGGGGATTTCCTTTTTATCGTTCTACGTTTGGGGATTTACCGCATTGCGTGACAACACAACGTTTGCTCTAGGTTCATTAGTATTTACAGTATTGGTTGTGGTAATCAACGCCAAATGTACTTTGATTGAAATGCAGAATAGACAATGGCTAGCTTGGGCTTCGTTTATCATATCTGTTGGAGGCTGGGGAATTTGGAACGTGTTGATAATGGGTTTGTACAGACACAAGCAGCCAACAATATTTTTTGTCGATTATGGCTTAATAATGTGGGGCCGTGATCAAAGCTGGTGGGCCACATTGTTGCTTATGATAACTATTCCGTTGTTTTTCGATATTTTGGTTAAAGTGTTCAAATTTATGTTCAAACCAAACGACGACGAATTATTCCGTGTATATGAGAAAGATTTAGAATTGAGAAGATTTTTCGAAAACTCGGCATTCAGAGAATTATATCAAAGTTGGACTTTTCCTCATGATCAATCAACAACCAAAACACAAATTTTAAAAGCTTTACGAAAGATTGGACTTAAAGTAGGATCGAATTCACAGAATGACTCTTTGGAAGACAAGTTGCAAGCTAACCAGGATCATTACAGTAGTGATGATCTTCAATCTGCCATTAGTAGGAAAAGAGCCGGAACGAATCCTTTGACACACGAATTACCTCCCAGTGGAGAAGGATTTAACGTTTACTCGAGTGACTTCAAACCACAATTACAACATTTCGAAAATGGATATGAAATTTTGCCCAGTGGGAAACGAGTTAAAATCAGAGACAAGTCTCGTGGTTGGTCCATTTCAAAAGCTTTTGGAAAAGACGAAGAAGATGTTGACGCAATTATTGATCAAAGATTAAACAATTTGCGTAATGAAGAGGACGGAAATTCAAGCTTGAAATAAAAAGTCTACAAAAAATAGGTGTCTATTGAGTTTCCAAAACCAAAAGAAATGTACATCTAAGTATTTATACAAATATACAAGATACATAAAAATTGTCTCAATTCACCCGAGCTCTATTTATCGAGTTTAGTTCTCCTTCTACCATTTTTATGAGCCCCTTTAAATACTTCATTTTTGAATTGCTTTCTAACCAATTTTCAAAGTGTTCTCTTATCGTTGCCAATGATTCTGTTCGAGGCGCATGGTTGACTTCAGCAGAAGAATACGGGTTCAACAACAACTCAAACAAGTCTTGCCATAACTCATGCTGCCAATATCTTTTAAAGTTTGCATGTAGTTTGATTTTGCTACCGTCTTTTTTGATTTTAATATAACTTCCAAATAGCAATGTATGAATGATAGTTGCTAGACCATAATAGTCCGCTTCATAAGACCACGGGGTCCCTTCATTCATTTGTGGACAGTCTTGTTCATCAGCTTTAAAACTGCTAACAAACCTTGTACCCAGTGAAAACAAAGTCATATCCACTGCCCGACCAAAATCAATCAAGGTGATACTTTTATGTGACCAACCAAATTTGCCACTTCTGTCATATCTCTCACTCCAATCACTTTCGTTTATAGGTTCAAAACGGACCATGCAATTATCAGCTTTCAAATCCCCATGTAAAATACCAACAGAATGCAATGCTTCTAAAGCTTTTAACAACTCCACAGTGAAAAATATAACAAGACACTCCTCTAAAGACGAGCCTTTATTCTTGTAATTGTTAACAACATCCAACAATGTACTTTGGCTACAATAATCCAATATTAAAAAACTCTCGTCCTGGAAGTAATATAATGCTTCTGCACGAATGAAATATCTTTGTTTATAACCGGCTTCACCAATTAATCGACGATGAACTTGATGCAAAATATAGAATTCCCACCTACTTGAAGGAGTTTCAATTTTCAATGCTTTTAGTTTTCCAGTTGATCCAGCTTCTATCAAATATACAAACCCATAGCCACCTTGTCCTAATTCATGTAGTAAACAATATAACTCTTGACCACAATAGTCGATTATGGCCAGCAGTGATCCTCTGTTGATTGTTTGATTTTTGTTAGTGATTTCTCTAAATTTTCTGATGCGGTCAACTTTTGTAGTTGATTTATCGTAGTAACCTGAATATGTGCTCATGGGGATCGATAAATTATCCAAAAAACTTTCTTGTAAACCAATATCAAATGGATCAACTGGTTGAGTATTAGCTACTGGCTGCTCAACGAATGGCGAGCTTAGCACACGATCGTCGAACTCTTCTTCTCGGTCAGTAGGAGGTGTTGCCACTTGATCGATTTGAGGCGAATCGACTTGTGTTGGAATTAGATTGGCATTAGTCGTTGGTGGATTAATTGTCTCTGTAACATATCCATCATAATTTGTAACCGTCGGTTCTTGTACTTTCTCATCCTCATCATCAAAATTGTAGCCATATCCCAACTCGTTGTATATTCCTTGCAATTCATTATGTGCTAAATTACCGTTCATTGTAATTGTTGGGTCCATATCACGTGATTTAATGGTGCTGGAGTTGTTCAATGCTAATGTAATTGTTCTGGTATCTTCATCCACTACGGTGGGATGGTTTATTAGTGTCTGTTTTTGCTGTTTTTGCCTTTCAGATCTTCTAGAGATTGCGAGTAATTCTAACATGCTAAACTCTTGAGACTCATCGGGATATATTAAATCCATATTTACAAGTACTCGCTCTGGTTTCTTTCCCGGATTTTCAATCAAAGTGTACGCTCTTCCCTTCTCATCGTAACAAATCAGTTTTTTGGCCTGGAAAGCAAGAGGCTCGAAATCACGAAACACTTGTATTTTCGCACCTGAAGAATTTGGAGGAGTAGGAACTTTTTGTTTCAAGACTTGACCTTTCCAAGCTGTTGCTGATATAGTATTCTCTTTGATTCTCTGTTTTGTTGAATTTAATTTTATGTCATCATTCAAACTTGCCCCAAATATCAAATGTAGCACACTTTGATTTTGATCGTCATCATCTTTGAAAACTTCTAGTCTAGGCTTTTTTGCGATAGGGCCGTGATCAACGTGTGCACCTGGCTCAACACTTGACCCTCTTTTCACTTTCAAAGCTTCCCGCACAAGATCTGAAGTTGTTGAAACCGAGCTCATTTCCAATTGAAGCCTTTCCTTGAAATTCTCATAAGACTTTTGTAAACGTTTCAAGGGAAATGCATTTGATTGTATTCCTAACTCATAAATCTGATTAGCATCAGTATATTTCTTTTGTGCTTCCAAGTATCTGGCAAATTCTTCGTAATACAATGCTAGCTGGTTTCCAATCTCTTTTTTAGCCAAGTATACATAAATATCCCTCGGTGAGTCCGAATAGTTAGTATACTCTAGCCATATTTTCAAATATCTTGGATCATTTTTGTAATGCAGCACGTCTCTGAATTTCGAAGTACATTTCTCCAATAATATCACCAAACCACTATCAGCATTGGCACCCTGAGGAAAATTATAATGGACCCAGTTGATATATTCAATATAAACCTGTAATGGATCATCCAATTCATCGGAATCTAAAAGCTTTTGTTCCAACTCTTCTCTTTCTCTTTCTAATTTTGTTCTATGCTCTTGATAATTTATTGATGTAGCCGAATTGGGTCTCGATGACAATGCTTTCGTTAATTTAGTAGCAGACCTTCCTCCACTCAATGGCTGAATATTTTCCTTTTGCTGCTCTAGTAGTTGAATATTAGCAGTTTGTGGCAGTTTCTGTATCACCATCTCCTAAGTATAGTCTGAGCAACCAAAAGGAAATATCAATCTAAACTTTTTGTTTATAATATAAATTGTAAGAAGAAAATAAATGAGGTTTGTTTGGTAATTTGTTTTGATTTTAATCTTTTTTTCTTTCGTACTATTTCCGCGTTTGTTTATTTGTCTTTTTTTGGAGTGGTTGGGGAGGAATTTATTCAAAGAAATACGTGGTGAAAATATTCATAGAAGAAGGGGAAGAAAAAAATTTCGAACAATTAGAGACAACCCTACAATAACAGGAACACAATATTTCAACATCCTGAAATTAAAGACTTCATAAGGACAGCATTTGATCTAACTGTGGAGAATGAATATATCAATACTATTGGTGTCATTATTTCTATCACTCGCGTGTGCAGATGAAATTAAACCAAGTGGAGAATTTCACGAGCACCTTCATTTGAAACCTTTGTCCAGGAACAGGCTATTAACAAATTTTGAATTTGATGTTGAATCATCACCATTTCAAATTGATTATTACAACTCCTCCTCTCCTGTTGAAGCCTCCAGAAGAAGTCATTACAACTACTTTCCAAACTCTTTAGGTTTGATAATAGAGTCTACGAATACTAAAGAGTTGCAATTGAGATTCACACAAGGATGGTGGGATGCTAGTTCATGGGGCCAGTTACCTTTTAATGGTAAATACAGTGGAGGTACAGGAGTAGAAGTGTCTGCTGTCATTGAAGCACCTAATGTCGAAGTTGCCAAACGTAACTGGCTAAAATTAACGAAAACTTTATCTGGGTTCTTCTGTGCATCCTTGAACTTTATTGACGATCACATTACGACATATCCAAAGCATGCAGTCAAAGAAATCAACCTTGCTGAATATGCACCAGAAAAGGGTAATAAATTGTATTTGTTACGTGCTGCATTACCCAGTGAACCAGTTTGTACAGAAAATTTGACCCCATTCTTGAAATTATTACCAACAAGAGGAAAGTCCGGGATTAGCTCTTTATTAGATGGACATAAAGTGTTTGACTCATTGTGGCATGGAATGTCCATTGATGTCACCACCAATTGTGATACTAATAATCAATGTACTTTAAAGTTGCATCAAACTGTTAATCAAGTTGTTGATATCATAAGGTCACTTCGTAAACGGAAGGAAGGAGCAATTCCCAAACCCACACCAGGCGACCAATTAAGATGTGATACAGAGAAAACTTACAACTCTTGGCAATGCTTTCCGTTAAGTGATCCAGTGAATCTTGAATGGAATTTAGAAACAATTTATGGAAGAGGTATCAATGGACCAGCATTAGCTGATGATCCACAAGTGTCGAAAGTAACTATAGATATCGACCCATCATCTTGGAATATTATGTTGTTAAGAGAAAAGGAAAATTCCATTGAAGGAAGTTCATTAACCAATCAAGAAGAAACAAATCAGATAGTCCAATATTTGCATGAAAATGTCAAATTTGATTTTCAATTCATTGCTCAAAATAGTTCTATCGTTTTACCAATTGATACCCCACCGTTATATGCATCTCGTTCTTTAACTGGCTACTCATTGGATAAAGGGGGGTTGCGTACCGTGTTTACCAATAACAACGACGAGCCAGTTAAATTTGTGTATTTTGAATCGACTCCTTGGTTCATGAGATTGTATTTACACACATTGAGATTGACATTGAAAAACTCAACTGGGTTATTTGATATTTTTGACCATGAACAATATATCAAGGACGTTTATTTCCGCCCTGCTGTTGACAGAGAGAGGCCATCTCACATGGAGTTGATTATGGAAGTACCCGCTAAACTGACATTAGCTATATCGTATGACTTTGACAAATCATTATTGTTGTATCGTGAGTACCCTCCAGATGCAAATCATGGGTTTGACGTCGAGCCTGCAGTAATATCTGTTTTTGATAAGGACAGTGAAAAAGTATATGAGTTCCGAACAACTAGTTTATTGTTGACATTACCTACACCGGATTTCTCAATGCCTTATAATGTTATCATAATGACGTGTACAGTCTTATCTATGGTTTTTGGTACTATATTCAATTTATTAATAAAGAAGGTTGTCACTGAGGAGGAATTTGAAGAAATAGCGGCCAACACAAAATTGGCCAAATTAAAGAGAGGCATAAAATCAACTATTCAGCAACTCAAAGGTCAAAAACAAGCAAACATACAAACACAAACTAAGCAATAATTGAAAGAAAAAATTTTATGCATTTTAAATACCTATATCGAAAGTGCTGTAATCAATAGGGGTTCACATTTTTCTAAAACGGATCTTCGTAAGGATCTTCTTCATCGTAGTCATCATCTTTTTCAAACTCGTACACAATTGCACCACCAGCAGCTCCCAAAGACTCTTGTGCTTGCATGAATGGCAACTCAACTTGTTCACGAGCAAGCTTTTGCTTCGAACTAGTAGTTAAATTGAACGTTGTCAAGTCTTTCAATAAGCTTTCATCTTCTTGCAAAATTTCATCTGATTCCTGTTTGTCTTTCCAAATTTCATATTCATGATTTAGACTATTGATGATAAGTGTATATGTTAATGAACGACCAGATTTCCTTCGATTTGTAAGTATAACTTTGAAAATGGCACTATTCAAATTAGAGTTGATTGGAAATGTCAATTTTTTAACTTTAGCATCTAGTTCTTCTTCATCTAAAGAGTCAGGTATTAAAGGATACAACTCAAAGATTGTGCTTGCAATATAACTTAATAGGGTTTCAGATGATGGATAATTTGGATATTTTGATGCAGCAACAGGACATTGAGTATGATAAACACCAACTAGGGTTATTTCTGGACCAACCAATTGCGCCACAAAGTGGGCCAACTCGTCGTTATTGATATAATTCAAGGAATCAATAAGTATCAACAGTCTTTCATTGGATTCTCGCAAAGGGTTAACTTTTTCAACAATTTGATGTAATGTGATATCAGAACAATCTATGAATTCACTGCAGTAATGCGGTTTATTTATTGTTTCAAATGACAAATAAATAATCTTGCTAGTAGTTTTAGAACACCTGTGGATGTACTCTTGAATTAAATAATATGATGACTGAGTTAATGAATCCAAAATCAAATGGAAAGAGGAGTTTTCTTTGAGTGATAATAATCGAGTCAATAACACAGTTGCATTTTGTGAGGTAGATGACATATTACACTGATTGTAGAAGATGAGTAATGAGAAATAAAGTTGAACTGAAGAACTTGTCACCAACGAATTAAACAAACCAAATGGAAAAAAAAATTAGTTTGACAACCGTGAAAAACTCTCGATGAGATTAAAGTGTTGATAAGTGCGAAATTAATTCAATACTTTCATAAAAACTCACATACTACCTTGTATGAAACGGATTATGGCACCCATTGAACAGAAAAGAAACTTGGCTGGCAATTACTCCATACCTGACTCTTTAAATAAGGAGCTACAGAAGGAGTTTGCAGAAGATGTATCTACTCCAATGGATAAATTACAAGATGACATCATTAATCAAAACAACTACAACAAGAAACGATTTCAGAGGTCTATTGTGTTGGACTTGGACGAGCAAAAAAGTTATAAACAAATCATGAATGAAAGAAATTTGGAAAGAGAGGAACTCCGAGTAGAAAAGCTTATTAAAGAGAAAGACGATGGAACAACTAAAACCGTTGAAAACCCACAAGAGAGGTTACTACCCCGTAAAAGAAAGAAGAGATGGGACGTGACACCAGAAGAATACAAGAAGCAAAAAGAGTGTGAAAACAATAAAGAATTGGTCAAAAAATCTACATCCTCACTTATTGCAGAATTGGTAGAGGGAAAAGTTCCTGTAGTAAGAGGGATTCCATTAACAGACTCGATATTAGAAAAGATCTTGCCACCTGGATATGTAAAAGTGAATCCTCCAGCACATTTCAAACAAAATGAAGAGACGTTACCACCAGATTTGTCTGATGCTGTAGTATCATCGGATTACTATCTACCACCAACTAATGAATCCGTGGGTATTTCCACAACGGAGATTCCAACAGATGTACCCGGAGTGAAAGGTTTGGAGTTTTTCAAAGAGGAAGATATGAAATATTTTGGCAAGTTAGTTCATTCCAAACCAGAGTCCTTGAATGATGAAGAAAAGAAAGAACTAAACGCTATGAAATTGGTGTTGAAGATAAAAAATGGGTCGCCAGTAACACGTAAACGAGCCATGAGACAATTGACTAATAATGCAGCAAAATTTGGTCCCAAAGTTTTATTAAATCAAATTCTTCCTATATTGTTGGAGCCAAACTTAACTCCACAGGAGAGACATTTGCTTATAAAAATGATTGGACGTATTATTTACCAATTAGACGAGTTAATTCGACCATATACTTCTAAAGTTCTTACAGTCATATCACCATTCTTGATAGATGAAGACCCTACAGTAAGGTTGGAGACACGAGAAATCATATCAGGCTTGACTAAAGCAGCTGGTTTAGCCAATATTATATCAACATTAAGGCCAGATTTAGACCATGTTGATGAGTATGTTCGAAACTTGACGGCACGTATATTCGCCATAGTGGCCAACACATTGGGATTAAAATCATTTCTACCATTCTTAAAAGCAGTTATCAAGTCGAAAAAGAACTGGACAGCAAGACATACTGGTATCAAAGTTATTCAACAATTATGTATTATGCTAGGACGAGGAAATGGTACGGCAATATTGCCATATCTTGCAAATATAGTTGAAATATTGAAACCTCCAATCAATGATGAGTCATTACAAGTCAGAACTATAACAGCGTTAACTTTGGCTCAACTAGCTGAAAACGTGTCGCCATATGGTATTGATTCGTTTGAACCCATATTGGAACCAATTTGGTTTGGAATCAGAAAACATAGGGGCAAAGGCTTGGCTAGTTTCTTAAAATGTATTGGAGCAATGATCCCCTTGATGTCATATGATCCGAATTATGAAGATTACACAAATTATTATACAACAGAGCTCATGCATATCATAACACGTGAATTCAGATCTCCTGATGAAGATATGAGAAAGACTATTTTGCGTATTATAATGGGATTACCTTTGTCGAGAAAGCTTATTCCAGACTATGAAAAATCAATTATCGGGCCGTTTGTCAATGCATTTTGGAATCGTCGAACTGCTTCTGATTCAGTCCAAATCACAAGGCTAGTAGTAGAGGCAACCAACCATTTGGCTATTAAATTCGATTTTCTCGATATGTTAGAACATATTGTTTACTTTACAAAAGACGACAATGAACAATTGCGGAAGTTAGCGATTGAAGCTATTAACAAATTAATTTCCAACAATAGTCAAGAATTAATAGGTATGGATTCTCAATTGGATAGAAAATTGGTCGATGGTGCTTTATTTGCTTTTCAAAAGCAAACTATTCACCAAAAGATATACCTCACCTGTTTTGGGACATTGGCAGATGCCTTGAACGTAAGATTGAAACCTCATTTAAATTCGATATTGAGTACTATCTTGTACCGAATGAAAAATAAATTGGCAGAAATAAGACAGCAAGCTTCAGATTTGATTGCTATTATTGCTCCAGTAATTAAACAATGTTCAGAACATGATGATGAATTGTTAATGAAATTGATATTGATTTTGTATGAATCCCTTGGTGAAGTCTACCCCGAAGTTTTGGGGTCAATTTTAAATGCTTTATATTCGTGTCTTGATTCAATTGACAAATCAACATTATATACCATGTCAAATCCTTCAATTAATCAAATCCTACCAACGCTAACACCAATTTTGAAAAATCGACACGAAAAAGTTCAAGAAGCATGTATAAAATTGGTTGGATTAATAGCCAGAAAAAACTCTGAAACTATAAACGCAAAGGAATGGATGCGTATTTGTTTTGATTTGTTGGAAATGTTAAAAGCCCAACGTAAAAGAATACGTATTGCAGCTAATAATACATTCGGCTATATTGCCAAAACTATTGGACCCCAAGATGTAATAGTTATGCTTTTGAATAATCTACGTGTTCAAGAACGTCAATTGAGAGTTTGTACGGCTGTGGCAATGGGTATAGTTGCTGAGACTTGTTTACCATTTACTGTTTTGCCAGCAATTATGAATGAATACAGAATCCCTGAGAAAAATGTACAAAACGGTGTATTAAAGGCAATGAGTTTTATGTTTGAGTATTTGGATGGGAAAATTACAAAAGATTATTTGTTTGCTATAACGCCTTTATTAGAAGATGCATTGACAGATAGAGATTTAGTACATCGTCAGACTGCTGCAACAGTAATTTTCCACATAGCAATGAATTGTATTGGATTAACTGATAAGGATTATAGTGATGTCTTCATTCATTACTTGAACTTGATTATGCCTAATATTTTTGAAACATCACCGCATGTGATTTCAAGAATTTTGGAAAGTATTGATGCCTTAAGGTTGGTTATTGGTAATGGAGTATTTACAAACTACATTTGGTCTGGATTATTTCATCCTGCAAGGAAAGTCAGAGCACCGTACTGGAAGATTTTCAACAATGCTTACGTTCAATGTAGTGATGCATTGGTTCCATGCTACCCAAGAATCGAGAGTTTACCGGACGAAGATGAAATAAGTTACAAATTGGAAGAGTTGGATTTGTTTTTATAGAGTAATACGGATACAAATACTTTTATTCTGGTGTGTACAACAATAACAATAACCCTACTAATAGTCATGAGCTTGACAGTAACAAACAACTCCGCACACGAACAAAAGTGTTGTACTTGTTACACTGATGAAATCTGCACTATTGTTTAGTCAGTTTCATAAGCAATGTTCAAATTAGCATTTCTGTAGACGTAGTTGTGTGGCTGCACTCTATCTTCATCGTAATCATCATCATCGACGTCGTCGTCGTCATCATCGCCTTCTTCCACTTCATATTCTACCCCGCCATCAACATCACCGGCTTCATCATCTCCAGCAATTTCTTCCCAATTTTCTGACTCACGAATATATAGCCTAGTAACGTATCTGGTAACTTTTCTAGCTTGTAATTCCAATATGTCCTCAATATCTGCCAAATCAATTTCTTCGTCAGAAGTGCTTGGTGTGACACTTGTTGATATAACACCAGGATAACAATCTATATATATTTCATTATTTTCACTATCGTTAAACTGAGGGATTGATGACATCCAGTTCATTATTTTTTCTTTATAAGTCATGTTCGGAGCCTTTCTGGGGTTTAAAGTGTTGAAAATCTCCAACGTTGGTGATGATGCTGCTGCTGCTACCGTTTCTCCATTATCATGCTGTTGTGGTTGTGGTTGTTGTAGCAGTTGGTGCAAATTCGGCGGTTGAAGCAAATGTGGTGGTACCAAAGGTCGAGGAATGTGTAGCGGTGTCGGGGTCACCACTGATGATTCTGTGTAATTATTGGTTATTGACGTGCCTCGTCTTGGGTAATAATTGGGGATGTTTCTAGGAATATGATCTGCAGCTGAGCCACTACCATAACCTTTTACATAAATATATCCATCAGGTGCTACTGGAAGCCCTGAAGTAGCTTTTGTTGTTGAAACGCTATTCTTTAATGTGTTGGCGGTTGAGATATTAAAGCTGTACATTGGCGGGTAAGCTACATTTTTTGGAATTGGTCTCTTTTGTTGTTGTAGTTGGTGTTGTTGTTGAGGGTTATATGAGCTGGACAATATACCGCTATTGTTGTTATTGTAATTATTGTCTGCTGTGTTACTGGTGTCTACTGTTTTCACAGGTAACTGGTTGTTGTTTGCTAGAGGATGGAGAATTGAGTGTTGCCGCTTTGTTTTATCTTCCATGATAAATTGTGAAGTATTGTCAAACAACAATCCACAAAGCTGTTTTTGTCTATATTATGATTCAATGAAATAATATAAATGATAACAATTAATGAGTTTAAACTTGCAGGATTTGTATAAATTCTCGTAGATTAAAGAAAAACTACAATAGTCATCATATAATTAAAGCGATAGGAGAGAGCTTGATTGCAAAAACTTAAAAAAGTCGTGTGAAATACACAAAAAATAATTAGTGGAGATTCTTACTTTTCTGCCATACATCCAACTCCAATAATATCGAGCAATAAGCTACGCAGCCAAATAAACAAATACTTTGTTCTTTTGGTAATTTATCATATTGAAAAGTCATTACTTGTTAATTAGCCGCTTTTATTCTTGTTTTCAACATTTATATCTTCTCTTATGTATTTTTTATAAGGAAGACAGGCAATAATACTATTTTTAATTCTGATTTAATAGAAAGACGCGTAACCAAACACAAAACAAGAAAAGAAAAAATATTTTTGTTGGCGTTTCGTTCATCTCTCAATATCCCCCATTGAAACCATTCCAGAACAATATTCCAATTATGAGTCTGTTGAAACGAAAAATTCCACTTGATGAAATAGAAGATTTTATTGCTGAAGAGGAAGAAGAAGGAGAACAAAATGATGATGGTTCATACGAGGAAGATAATGAATTTGTTGGACCAAGTGGAACGGCTACACCTCTTGATGAGAGTGAAATTCAGCATGTTGTAAACCAAGTGGTTAGATTGTTTCTTTCGAGAGAATTAAATGGCCGAACCACAAGACCAGATGTTATTAGAAAACATATTAAGCATAATTTGGGGAGAAAAATTACCACGGAAAAGTTAATACAACAAGCAAATATTATATTAACAGAAGTATATGGATTGAAGATAGAAGAAGTCCCAACAATAAAAAGAGAAGACAAAAAATCACTGAAATCTAGAAAAGTGACATCAGATAAAAATCCTTATATTGTCACTAGTTCGTTACTGAGCAAATCAAGAGCCATTCTAGGGGAATTATGGAATAAAAATTTAGCCAAAAATGTGAAAAAGATTGACATTGGAGGTAATAAATTTTTCTTACCAAAATATTCTATAACTTCGGTACCCGGATCACATTATGAATTGGTTAAAACGGGGATTATGCTTGTTATAATCTCCCATATTATATTGAATGAAAATCATGTTTCAGAGTCTGCATTATTGAAAACCCTTCATAAGTTTGGTATAAGCAGTAATCTCAATGTTAAAAACAGTAACTTTAACTTGAATAGTCAAGAATTGCTTAAAGAATTAGTGAACAAGGACTATATCTTAAAAAATGTCATTAAGGGAAGAACTGAGCTGGAGAACATTTTCGACTATTCTATAGGACAGAGATCATTGGTTGAATTTTCACCTCAAGGAGTGTTTGATTATATCAAAGTTATTTATGGTAACAAATTTGATAGCACTATAGCAGAGAGGGCATTAGTGACGATTGAAAGAGCATATGGTGTTGCATTAAACAATACAGAGGAAAATAATGAACGAGAGGGATCTACTGAGGCCAACAGCCAAGAGGGGTCGGAGTAGTTCATGACTGAGGGAATTAAAGGTGAATATAGACTCTTTGTTCAATCAGTAGTTTGATAGTTATTTCTATTTATGAAGTTTCAAAGCATAAAAGGGGAATGAAAATTGTCCATCTTGTTAGAGCTAACATCTATTGATTTAAGAAAGACTTTCTAAGGGCTCGATTTGTATTTGAATTCTATATGCTCGATTTGATAAGAATTGAAACTAAGTTATGAACATTTCCCTTCTAATGAAAGACTCTTATTCTAAAGTCCAATTGTTGGGCTGGTTAATCGAAATTAGATCTAGAAAACAAATTCCTGGGGTGTTAGTAAAAGAATAAACTACAAATATATATATATAAGTTGAGATTAATAACATACCAACTGATGGCCAGAGTATAAACGAGCATGTACCTCGTTTAGGACAAATCTCGTTGTTAAAGCAAACCCATCCTATAAAAAAATCAAATTCCTCTAAATATCTCATGCCTGGAATTGGTCTCCCGATGTGTTTTTTTGATAATTCCCTGATTCGGAAACAAGATGCGAAGAACGGAAAATATGAAAAATTGGTGAATGCTGACTATACAAAGAACAAACTAAACATTATCCAGTAGGGAACCACAGATTGAAACAGATTATTGCTATGGCTCATTCACAAGCCAAAAGATTACCACATGTAAACGTGTAAAAGGGTCTCATCAACAACCGAAGAACAATAGATGAGGCAAAAACAACAAAAAAGGCGATTTCTACAAGTCAAATAACGGAGTTGGATGTCAAAAAGGTTATCATAAATGACAAATATCAAAACCTTGATTTGATTTTCCGCTTTTCTTCTATATGAATAAAAGACTGTTAAACTTTATTACTTGCGGGATCACCTGCTATTAGTGAGTTATTATAAGATATCCGATTAATAGACTGAATCACATCTGTTATGAGATACAATACGAACAAATGAGAGAACAATCACCATAGCTCGAGTAAAATAAACAACAGTATATGATAAAGATAGGCAATCGTAATGTCAACAAGGCATAAGATAGTTGTGTATAGTTGAATGAGTTATCAATTTCCGGACAAGTTGCTTCTTCTTAAGTTCTCTTGTGATTTTTTTTGGATTTTGTGTTCAATAAATTTTTCACACCCACTTGTTTCTTTTGAGCTTCTTCGTTCCAACTGTGTGTGATAATTTTTCTCGTTCGCTCGTTCCTGTCGTCCTCTCTTTCCCCCCCTCCAACAATAATAGTAAATAATTAATATATGTACGTTTCGGCACTCGCTCGCATTCACACTCTCTCATGATTTTCAACTAAAAAACAATTAAAAACTTAACAACTACAACATCAATTAATATTTAATACCATTTCAAAGAAAAGGAAGAAAAAAAGGTTGGAGTAAAAGGAAATTTTTTTTTTAATTTTATTTTAGTTTTCTTTCACTCTTTTCTTCCTTTTTTTCATTTCATTTTCCCTTTCAATTTAATCTAATATAATCATTAATTGGTCTTATAAGTATTATTGTGAATTCGAATTTGAATTTTTCTTTTTAATTTTTTTTTTTGGATTCGTTGTTTCCCGTTATTACTTTATTATTGAGATCATTTCGACTTAATGGCATTAGACAAATTAGATTTATACGTTATCGTGACATTAGTGGTTGCAGTAGCAGCATACTTTGCCAAGAACCAATTCCTTAGCAAACCACAAGACACTGGATTTCTTTCCAATGATGGTGCTGGTGGAAGTTCAAGAAACATATTGGAGACGTTGAAGAAGAATAATAAAAACACGTTATTACTATTTGGATCACAAACTGGTACTGCTGAAGATTATGCCAATAAATTGTCTCGTGAATTGCATTCCAGATTTGGGTTGAACACCATGGTTGCCGATTTTGCTGATTATGATTTTGATAATTTTGGAGATATCACAGACGATATATTGGTGTTTTTCATTGTCGCTACTTATGGTGAAGGGGAACCTACTGATAACGCCGACGAATTCCACACTTGGTTAACCGATGAAGCTGATACTTTGAGTACTTTGAGATTTACTGTTTTCGGATTAGGTAACTCCACTTATGAGTTTTATAACGCCATTGGTAGAAAATTTGACCAATTATTGGAAGAAAAAGGAGGTGAAAGATTTGCTGAATATGGTGAAGGTGATGACGGTACTGGTACTTTGGACGAAGATTTCTTATCTTGGAAAGATGGTGTTTTTGATTCATTGAAGAATAATTTGAATTACGAAGAAAAAGAGTTGAAATATGAACCAAATGTCAAATTGACTGAACGTGACGATTTAACTGTTGATGACTCTAATGTTTCCCTTGGTGAACCAAATAAAAAGTATATTAACTCTCAAGGCGTTGATTTAAGCAAAGGTCCATTTGATCACACACACCCATATTTAGCCAAGATAACGAAAACAAAGGAATTATTCAATTCTAAAGATAGAAATTGTGTCCATGTTGAATTTGATATTTCTGACTCCAACTTGAAATACAGCACTGGTGATCATTTAGCTGTTTGGCCATCTAATTCCGATGAAAATATCAAACAATTCCTTAAATGTTTTGGTTTAGAAGACAAGGAAAACACCGTTATAGAATTGAAGGCATTAGACTCCACTTATTCCATTCCATTCCCAAGCCCAATTACCTATGGTGCTGTTATCAGACATCATTTGGAAATTTCTGGACCAATTTCGAGACAATTATTCTTATCCATTGCCGGGTTTGCCCCAAATGAAGAGACAAAGGCTACATTAACTAGAATCGGTAACGATAAACAAGAGTTTGCTTCTACAATTACCCGTAGAAAGTTTAATATTGCCGATGCATTGTTGTTTGCTTCCAAAGGTAAAGCTTGGGTTGATGTTCCATTTGAATTTATTATTGAAAATGTTCAACATTTGACACCTCGTTACTACTCGATTTCTTCTTCATCTTTAAGTGAAAAACAATTGATCAATATTACTGCTGTTGTTGAAGCTGAAGTTGAAAGTGACGGTAGAGCTGTTACTGGGGTTGTTACTAATTTATTGAAAAACATTGAGATTGAACAAAATAACACCAACGAAACCCCAGTAGTTCATTATGATTTGAATGGTCCAAGAAACAAATTTAGCAAGTTTAAATTACCTGTTCACGTTAGAAGATCCAATTTCAAATTACCAAAGAATACTACTACTCCTGTTATTTTGATTGGACCAGGAACTGGTGTTGCTCCATTGAGAGGATTCGTTAGAGAAAGAGTCCAACAAGTTAAGAATGGCGTGAATGTTGGTAAAACTATTTTATTCTATGGTTGCAGAAACGAACATGATGATTTCTTGTATAAACAAGAATGGTCTGAATATGCTAGTGTATTAGGTGACAAATTTGAAATGTTCAATGCCTTTTCAAGACAAGATCCATCGAAGAAAGTATATGTACAAGATAAAATTGTGGAAAATTACAAAATTGTTAATGAATTGTTAAACAATGGTGCCACTATCTACGTTTGTGGTGATGCCAGTAGAATGGCAAGAGATGTTCAAGCAGCAATTGCTAAAATTGTTGCCAAAGATAGAGATATCTCACAAGAAAGTGCTACTGAATTGGTCAAATCTTGGAAAGTACAAAACAGATATCAAGAAGATGTTTGGTAAATGAGATTGGAAGCAAAAAAGAATATAAACAAACAGCCAAACAATGCAAAGCCAAACCAAACCAAACCATCAAGTAAACGAATATACAACAATTATTGGTCTTATATTATAGAGAGTTTTCATGATTAGTATATGTTTTTTAAATTAGCTCATTGTAGTTTTGTTTTTACTCGGTAGATTCATTGTTAATTATGTTAGATAATAATATATGTAAATTTAGTAAGTTGAAATGTATTAGATTAAGAAAGTTGAGTTCTTTCAGTATCCAATTTTGGACTGGATTCTAAACCAAACTTAGAGATATTCTTGTAATAAGAGTTACGTGGCCCTTTCAAGTGTTGCACTTGATTATTGCTAGCCCACTGATTCCCGTACAAATTCTCTTATCGAGGTAGCCCCATCATCTGAGAGTGAAAGTCAAATGCTATATAAGAATTTATGACTCAATACTCGTGTAATAATGAAACTAAAACCATCGTGTGCAATTTTGCTTCTGGGGCGTTTTATTAACAAGAGTCAATCCTCTACTGTTCACAACAAAGTTAAATTGTGCCAAGAAAAACCACTATTTAACCTCTTCACAAATTTTCAAGCAAATTCTAATATGAAGTTGAATATAACTACTATAGCAAGCTAACCAAATATATTATTAGCTGTTTATTGGATATATTGATCGTCCATAGATTGACCTCAATTCACTTTTTCAACTTCCCATCCGTTTTTAAAACTTTTTCACAGTATTAAATATTGTTTTACTTTTTGTATATGCGGGAAATTATATGCGCCAAAATTTACATCTCCGATCTAAACCGAAGAAAATAAAATATTGGAATTGTTGAAAAAAAAAATGAAAAAAAGAAAACCTTAAAAAAAATAGGCTTAAATCTCGATTGATGAAAAAGATAAAAAGTATAAAATAACGTTCAACGTCTTGACAGCAAAAT